>Ga0210003_1000250_pt1 | contig 47853 bp, 70 predicted proteins | sample LantaG_FD_182804 | JGI IMG/M metagenome (GOLD analysis project Ga0210003, IMG submission 182804) | Deep subsurface microbial communities from Baltic Sea to uncover new lineages of life (NeLLi) - Landsort_02402 metaG (SPAdes) (version 2) | ecosystem: Environmental > Aquatic > Marine > Oceanic >... | reverse complement strand
CATATATGGGTTAGGGACACCTAAAGGTGATTGACCGGGACCATTACCCATGTTATTTGTATAGTGAACACTTATTGTCGTACCTGTTTTTATAATTTTAACCCTAACTTGACCATTATCATCATAGTCACATGGACCAAATGGTGAGGTACCATACCATACCATAGTGCTGTAATTATTTCCGTCAGTAAATGCTTGAGTATTATTAGACGGATTAAAAGAAATATCTGAACTATTATTTACACCATTAAATATAAGTGTTAAACTCTGTGTTTGACCTGAAGGGCCATATATTCCGTCAGTGTCTTTGAAGGTGGCCAATACTATACCTATAGAGTCATTATCATTATCTGTACTACCGAGTGTTACTTCGTGGGTATACTCATTATAACCACATGTAGAATAAAAACCATTTAATAACCCACTATTCTGAGAACACTGAATCATATCCGTAACACCACCAGCGTCGTTAATCTTATCAATCGCGGTCACAACTGTATTAGACGCTCCGCTAACGGTTAATTGTGTTATAGTTAAAGGTGTTGTCGACCAATTAGTTGATGTAGTTAAATATTTTGTCGCAGTTGGATTACCATATTGTAAACCTGTGTTTTCTGTTGGGTTATATGTTGCCCACCCGAGCGGGCCACCACCTCTAATATCATACCAAACTACAAATTTATTTAAGTAAATATTGTAATAAAATTTATTTTTATCAGTATTTGAGTTTAAAGGACCAGGTCCAACTGGGTCACCTTCCTCCATTGGTATGTTGTAAGAACCCAAGTACTTAGAGTTAGTGACTCCCGTATAAAAGTAATAAGAGGGGTCATTAGTTATTATACTACCATCTCTTTGTAATCCTGATTGAATAGATGGTGTTACAGGATACATATTATTTGCAAAGAATGAGAATCTTGTCCAATTAGAAATAATAACGTTAGGGTCAGTTTGTTCACCAAAAGTAATGCCACTTTCTGTACATGGTACACCATTACATCTTTCAAATAAACTAAAATACTCAACTGCTGGTGTCGGAGTTGGGGTCGGAGTAATAGTTGGTTCACAATAAATACAATCACCTTGATTAGATTTACCTATAGGTCCTGAATTTAAATTAATAATATCTCCACCAATTTCGTTTAAATTTATCCCAATAAAAGATATACAACGACTTTCACCATTAACAGTGGAATTAAAAATATCAAATTCAGATAAACTACCTCCTGACGGATTCGATACTTGAGTGGTTGTCAAATAAATTGCCCCATTAAAACAATCTTGAAATTCAAAACTATAAGGACAAACTATCTGACCATCTATTACATTAAAAGTAACATCGCCTGAAAAAACACAAGGTCTCACTATTGGTGATGACGAAGTTGGTGTTATAGTGGGTGTTGGCGTTGGTGTTGGAGTTATAGATTCTATTGTTGCTATAATATCTGTTCCTCCACAAACATCAGTTGGTGTAGGTGTTACTGTTGGTGTAGGGGTTGTAGTTGGGGTTGCAGTCGGGGTGGGTGTTGGTATGACATCACAATCAAATATGGCTTCAAAATCTAAAGTACTACAATCTACTGCTGAAGTTGGTGATGGGGTAGGTGTTGGACACGTCCCCGTTGAGAAATAAAAGTCACTCAAATCAGGACAATCAGGTGCTCCCGGGGAATCTCCTGACATTATACAACTACCATCTAAAGCTGTTGATAAACACCACTCATCATTAGATGATGAATAATAAATAAATAAGTTATTTGTGATACCGGTATAATATAGGTTCCCATTATGGGTTCCTCCGCTAAGATAGTTATCGTTAATTGAATTATTTCCTGTATTACTTAAACAGTATGTACTTCCTGTGCAACTCATATTAGGGGGTTAATGTTTCTGTTATGGTACAACCGTTATTGTCAATAACCTTCAATATATAGGAAGATTGTCCATCTATTGGTAATGGGATGTCAAAACTATAAGGTATTGATGTAATGGTGTCGATATAAATACAGGTGGTCGATGGATTTGAACAAACATATACGTCATATGGTGTTGCACCTGATATGTTATTAATTGTTATTATTGTTGGCATTTTATTTATTATTATTATAAGTATATGCACTTATTAAAATCAGTAAAGTTTGTCTTTTAAAAAAAAAACATTATATTTGTAAAATATGGATGATACTAAAGAAATACTTTTAGAGATATTGGAAGATATGTTAGGTAAGCCTGAAAAGGTTTACGATAGTAAGTTGCAATATGGGTATAATTGTCCTGAATGTGACGATGGTAAAAAGAAAGGTAATTTAGAAGTCACACTTGAAAAACACCTATACCATTGTTGGAGTTGTGGTAGTAATAACGGTACTCACGGAAGTCTATTTAAACTGATAAGGACATATGGTGATAATGGTCAGCTTAAAGTTTATAAGGTCCTACAACCGGAAGAGTTTAAACCGGTTGAGAGGAAGAGAAAAGATTTAAAGTTACCCGAGGGGTTTACCTTAATAAAGGATGGTAACCCTAAATATCCGGTATTTAAACAAGCGTTAAGGTACTTGAGGGATAGAGGGATTACTGACCAAATGATTATTGATAATAATATTGGGTTTTGTGGTGTTGGGTCTCATATTAGTCGAATTATAATACCATCGTATGATGAAGTGGGGATTTTAAATTATTACATTGCTCGTAGTTGGGTTCCTAACACTAGATCGAAATATAAAAACCCTGAACAGGAGAAGGATAAGATAATATTTAATGAATCCCTAATAGATTGGGATGAGGATATATATCTGGTGGAGGGTGTGTTCGATTCGATATTTCTACCGAATAGTATTCCTATGTTAGGTAAACATATGAGTGAATTATTATTTAATACTTTATATGAAAGGGCGAACAAAAACATTATATTAGCTTTAGATGGTGATGCTTGGAAAGATTCTGTTAGATTATATCATGAATTAAATGGGGGTAGGTTATATGGTTCTATTAAAGTAATTAAAATGCCTGAAGATAGGGATATTGCGGACTTAAGGGGTGATATTGGAGAGTACCACTATGAGATAAGGTAAATTAAAAAAAATATGGTAAATTTAGAAAACGAAGTTAATGAGATTTTAAAAATTGTCGAAAATAGACAAAAAGAACTTGGGCTTACTTTTGAAGAAGAGACACATACGTATACTATGAAAGGTTTGGATGGGGTTTTAACGACTGAATTCCCTTCAGTGTCGACTGTATTAAAAACTTTCTACACTCCTTTTCCGGCTGAAGAGATTGCGGAACGAAAAAGTAAGGGTGATTTAGAGTTCAAAGAACAATTACTGAAAGAGTGGGCGGACGCCGGAAGTTACGCAACTAATATGGGGTCTAGAGTTCATTATGAATTAGAGAAAGAATCTTTAACATTATTCGGTCGAGAGAAGGAAGTGAGGGAGCCGATTTTCGAGTGTGATTTCAATCAAACATTGAAGAGTGATTTTATGATTAAAGCCGGAACCGATTTTCTGAAATTAATGAAAGAGAGAGGAGCGGTTTTACTTGATACTGAGATGGTTTTGGGTGACCCCGAATTGGGATATACAGGTCAACCTGATAGTATGTGGTTAATTTTCAATGATAAGACCAAAAGTTTAGGGTTTATAATTAGTGATTATAAAACGAATAAACCAAAAAACTTCGAAATCACATATTGGACTAAACCAATGTTACCCCCATTCACGGAGTTGCCTGATAACGCTTTAGGTCACTACTACTGCCAACTACCGTTTTACTGTAAACTACTCTTAAAAATGTTGGAAGGTAGTAAATACGAAGGGTTACCTGTCTTTGGTGGTATTGTAGTATTGGTTAAAGAGATCGGAGAATTTGAAGAGTTTAGAGTACCTAAGAAAACTCAACAAACTATTATAGATATGAATATGTCAAAGTATTTGACTAAAAGAAAAAAATAGATTAAGTTTAATAAAAAAAATATGGATAATTTAGCAACCGGTTCACCAAAACCACAAATAGATTTAAAACAACAACCTACATTAGTTTGTGAGGAGTGTGATAGCATCTACTTCAAAGAAGTTACGATGATAAAAAAAGTTAACAAGTTGTTGACCGGAAGTTCGGAAGACAATATTGTCCCGTTTCCCACCTATCGATGTGACGACTGTGGTCACGTAAATAATGAATTCAAATTATTTGATAAGTAATATGATAAAGACCATCTGTCACTTCAGTGACTTACACATACGATTATTCAAAGACCACGACTTATATCGGGGTATTTTGAATGATATGTTGGAACAATTTAGAGAGATTAAACCAGATAGAATCACCTTTACTGGAGATTTATTACATAGTAAAAACCAACTAACACCTGAGGCGATAGAAATGTCTTCTTGGGTATTAACCGAATGTTCTAAAATTGCTAAAATAATTTTAATACCTGGTAATCACGACGCAAATTTGAAGAATGATGAAAGATTGGATAGTATAACACCTATTGTTAATAATCTAAATAATTCAAATATTGTTTATTATAAGAATAGAGGTATTTACGAAGATGAGAATGTCTCTTGGTGTGTATATTCACAATTCCAAGGAAACATTCCACCGGAGATTGATACTGCGGTTGGATTTAAAATTGGATTGTTTCACGACCCTGTTGCCGGATTGACGACAGATTTAGGGTTTGATTTTGGTTCTCACGCTTATGATGTTGAAAAATTTAATGGGTTAGACCTTGTTCTATGTGGAGATGTACACAAACGTGCGGTTTTTAATATACCAAATGGTAAAAGAGGAGTGATGATTGGAAGTTTAATTTCTCAGAATTACGGGGAAAGTGTTAGAAATCACGGGTTTGGAATTTACAATTTGGAAACGGACGAATATTCATTTGTTGATTTACACAATCCAAAACCATTTTTATCATTTAAAATGAAATCATTTGATGATATTATCAACGGAACAGAGAAATTAGTAAATTATTAAAAAAAATTGTTAAAAATAACAACTTTATAAAAAAACAAGATATTTATATAATATGGGTAGAAACAAAAAAAATAATGAAGAAAAAAAACAGAGTATATCTATTGCTCTTAAACCTGAATTGTTAGAATATTACAGGGGTCTTCATATTAACTTGTCTTCACTCGTTAATAAATTATTAGAAGATTATAAAGAAAATGGAAACAAAAATTTGTAGAATTTGTAATATTGAAAAAAATGTTGAATTTTTTGGAATTAAAAATTCATCACCGGATAAATTAAGGAATGTTTGTAAAGAATGTAGAAAAATTGAATCAAAACTTAGATATCAAAATAACAAAGAATATTTTGAAAACTATAGGAAAAATAATAATGAAAAAATAAAACAATCTTTATTTGATTGGAGAAAAAATAACACAGAAAAAATACGAGAATATAATGAAAAAAATCGTGAAAAATTAAATGAGTTAGCAAGAATTAAAAGACAAGAAAAAAAGGGATATCTTAGTGACTATTATAAAAAAAGATATAAAAATAATGTATTATATTCTTTGAGAATAAAATTAGGTAGTAGATTAAATAAAGCGTTAAAAAAAAATAATTTTAAAAAAAATTATACTTTTTATGAAATACTTGGTTGTGATTTAGGAGAGTTCAAACTATATTTAGAAAATAAATTTACGGAAGGTATGTCTTGGGATTTAATGGGTAAAGAAATACATATTGACCACATTATTCCTTGTGCTTCAGCTAAAAATGAAAAAGAATTAATTGAATTATTTCATTATACAAATTTACAACCATTATGGGCTATGGATAATATTAAAAAAAGTGATAAAATTATATAATGGGAAATCTCAGAGATAAATTCTCCGATGAAGAATGGGAGGAATTGATTAAACAAATAGAAAAAGAAGAACAAGATAGTGTCAGAAATAAAGTTAACTTATAACCAATTAAGGTCGGTTAAAGAATATTGTAAGTTAAACAATATTGAGGATGTTAATAAGTTCATCTCAAAATGTTTTGTTGATGGTTTTAATATTTCAAAATATGGATTGCTTGGTGATGATTCAGAAAAAATAGGTGGGATTGAAGAAAAACAGGTGGAAATTGAGGTAATCAAAGAAATCCGGGTGGAAGTTCCTGTTGAAAAAATAGTTGAGGTAATCAAAGAAGTTGTTAAATATGTTGAAGTCCCCATTGAAATAATTAAAGAGATTGAAGTCATCAAATATGTTGATAAAGAGGTGATTAAGGAGGTGCCTGTTGAAATAATTACAGAGAAGATTGTAAATGTTATTCAAGAAGTTCCCGTCCCAAATATAGATAAAATTGGGGACGAACCTAAATCAAATGATAAGGTATTACTTCTTCAAGAAACCCTACAAAAGTTAAGAAAAGAATTAACAGATAAAAATTCAAGGATTACAGAACTTGAAGAAATAAATAAACGTTTGGAATCAATTAAGGTCAGTGAAGGTGCTGTTTATCTTAAAGGTTCCAACTTAAACAAAACACTATGAAATTAAAAGAATTATTAACAGAAATTTTTGGGGAAACACCCAACAATGACCATCAATTTGGATTTGACGGATTAACCTTATATGGTAGAGATAACTTGTCTCAATATAAAGAAAGAATACTTCAGTGTGAGGAATTCTCTGAATGTACGGAATTAAATTTTATGAATATGCCGATGATATTATCAAATGATGATTTACCACTTAAAGCAGATACATACAAATTAGTAGATGGTCAAAAATTCAAAGGAGTTTGTTATCTATTATCTTTAGCTTTAACCCCTGAAGTATTTAATCCTGATACACTACATACTCCGGTTAAAGATGGTGCTTGTATTACACCAACAGTTTATAATCCGGAAACATTCAAACCATTAAAAAAAATCGTATTGGAATATTCTCCGGAGAGAGCTCAAGACGGATTAGTTGATGGTGAATATGAACTTAAAATGGAAATGAAAGACCTACTTGATAAAGTTTTAGATAATCCTTATGATTACCAAGTCAAAGGTGAAAGAGGAGTAATTGTTAGAGGTGTGTTTGAAAGAAATGAATTAGTTCAAGAACTAACACCACCAAGATATTTAACCGGAGTTAAAAGTTTTGTTAAAGAAGAGGAAATGCCGGGTATTGCATATTATTTAGAAAAAAATATTATCAAAGAAGGTGAAGTTGTAATGAAAGTTAAAAATGTTTTAATACCGCCACACTTAAAACAATTATTTAAGGACACTTTTGGTGAAAAAAATCTTGAAATAACAAAAGAAGATATTGATAAATTTTTAAAAGACAATAGAGATGATAACTAGTTTAATTGTTTGGTTCATATTAAGCTACGGGCTTATGAACATTATGGTATTCGGGTCAATATTCCAAGGGCTCAGAAACTTCTTCCTAACTTGGGGAAACAATAAAACATTACCTTTTAATGGTGTTGCGAACTTTATCTCAGGTATATTAACTTGTCCGATGTGTTTTAGTTTTCACGGGGGTTGGGTTTTATCCTTATTGATATTCTCACCGACTTTTAATATATTTGGAACACCATTATGGATTAGTTGGTTCTTCGATGGCATACTATCATCCGGAGCGGTATGGGCAATCAATGCGATAATTGAATGGTTTGAAGAAAATAGACCAACAAAAAATTAAGATATGGGAACTAAATTAGGTGATTTTGTAATTAAGTTTTTACAAGATAAAACAGAAACAAGAAAGATTATTAGGTGTGATTATTTTTTTCAATTGATTGAGAATATGGGTATTGCTGATGACAGTGATGAGATTATGGATATCATTAATTATTTAGAGGTGAATAATACCGATATTAACTTTCACGAATCAAAAACTCAAAATTATTATATTAGATTTAGACATATTGAAAGCAGAGTTAAGATGTCTAAAATTTTGTTAGGTTCCAAAACTGAAGTTCAAAAAATGATTGGGAAGGTTATGAGTATTAAAATTCAAGAAAGACCGGATTGGTTAGAAACATATCGAAATGATGATGAAGACTCAACACCTATTGAAACCTCAAATGTCAATTTTAATTTATCTCAAGACATAATTGATAGGTTGAGAAGTGAGGATAGAGACCGAATCAATAATGAACCGAAAATTACTATGGAAGAAATACAAGAACAGATTACTAACGAAATAAATAATAAATAAATAATAAATTATGTCAAAGTCAAAATTAAGAGGTGGTAAAAAATCCCACAACAAACGTGTTAAATCGAGAAACAATGATATTGCTACTAAACGTAGTCGATTACAACAAGAATATGAAAACATGATGAAGATTAACTACGAAGAGTTTTTAAAAAATAACGGTGGTGAAATCATGTCCGGAGAAACGAAAGAAATTGAAATTAATGAAGGTGAAGTATTAACTATTGAATCTGATGGAAAGATTAATGATGTCACTGAAAGTGAGGCACCTGTTGAGATAAAAATGGATTATAAACCGACAAATCCTACTGAAGGTTTACTAAAGTAAAAAAATATGTATTTATAAAATGAGTAAAAAATTAAATATTGAAAAATATGATAACCCTAACGTACAAGTTGTGTGGGAGGATTTTTCTGAAAATTTTACACAGGAAAAAATAAAGAGTGTTAAACACTACTTTCAAAAAAAGTATCGGACTACTAATGTTAATATAATTACAAAAACTAAGGTAGGTGATGATGTTGAAAATAATGTGGATATCTCTTTTAATTTATTAGATGGTAATTACCAAGTACAACTAATAAATGATTTCTTAAAGGTTAAAGGTTATGAGAGTTATGTTGATGATGTGATTGGATTAAATACTGTTGTAGATAATCAATTGATGTCTGAGAATGATGATGTAACACCATTTAAAAAATGGTTTATTAAAAATATTGAATTTTCTAACTTTCTATCGTATGGGCAGAATCAAAAAATTGATTTTGAGAAATGTAATGGGATTTCGGTGGTGGAATCAAACCCACCTAACTTTGGGGGTAAATCAGTTTTAACTGTAGATTTATTATTATTTCTCTTTTTTAACGAAACGACTAAATCTGATAAGTCCGAAGAGGTGTTCAATAGATTTACCGATAAAAATAAGGTGATGGTTAAAGGTGAGATATTAATTGATGGTGACGAGTATGTTATTGTTAGGTCCATCGAGAGAAAACTTTCTAAAAAGAACGAGTGGGTTGTTAAAACTAATTTAGATTTCTATAAAAGGTTTTCTGATGGTAGTCTACAAAGTTTCATCGGAGAACAGAGAAGAGAAACTGAAGATTTCATTAAAAAGTCTATTGGTACAAAGGATGATTTCTTAATGACTATCTTAACTACCTCATCAAACTTAGAAGATTTAATAGATGCAAAACCAACGGCTAGAGGACAGGTTGTATCTAGATTTATGGGGTTAGATTATCTTAAAAGAAAAGAAGAAGTTGGTAAAACGATTTACTCTCAATTTTCTAAGGGTATGATGTCCAACATTTATAATACGGAACAAATAAAGAGTGATAATCAAGTTTTAACTGATGAAATATTACAAGTTAAGATAGGAAATGAGACACTTAACGAGGAGTTGGTGGTTGTTCAGAATAGAATGATTGAGGGTCAGAAATATCGTGACAGTTTATTAAAAGAAAAGTTTAATGATATTGACGGTGAGATAAGTAAATTAGTCCCTAGTAAGTTAGAAATTCAAATTAATGAATATAGTGTAGATAGAAAAAGTTTAGTTAGTCAAATGCAATTGGTTAATGTTGTCGAACCTTCGTCTTTCTATCATGAGGATGAACATGATAAGGCGAAAGAAGACGTTAAATCTATTTATGAAGAAACTGTCAGGTTAGATACTAAGATAGGCGAAATTAAAGAACTTAAGAGTTCGGTGGGTGATGGTATTAAATGTGGGCATTGCGGTATTGAATTAATGAATGCTTCAATTACTCAGAAAAAGATATCTGAATTTGATGGTTTAACCAAACAAAGAGATGGGTTAACGAAGGTAATGTTGGGTAAAACCAACATTGAAAAATCCTTTGTACAACTTAAAGAGGAATTCATCGAATATGAAAAAAATAAATTAATCAAGGAAAAATATGAGGTTAGTTTAGAGAGTTTAGATTTAAAAGTTCAAAGTATTAAAGATAAGCTTAAGAAGTATTTTGAAATTCAGGATAAAATATCTAAAAATAATGAGGTCGATACTAAATTAATTAAAGCGGATATCTTAATGGATAATTTAGATATTGATAAAACTAAAATTACTGATAATATCTCTAATAATAAATTTATTATTGAAAGTAAGACTGAAAAAATTAATAGTAATAACTCAATAATTGAAAAAATAACCGAAGAATCTAAGAAGGAGAAGATTTATAAAATATATTTAGAGATTTACGGTAAAAACGGTATTTCTAAAATAATTATGAAGACTATGATGCCGTTAATTAATTCTGAATTACAAAGATTGTTAGAGGATGGTTGTCATTTTAGGTTAGAGGTTAAGATAAATCAAAAAAACGAAGTTGATTTTATTATGATTGACAATAATACGCAGATAGGTAATGATATGTCATCAGGTTCCGGATTCGAAAGAACTATCGCGTCATTAGCCCTTAGGTCGGTGTTAAGTAAGATATGTTCGTTACCAAAACCAAATATAGTGGTTTTTGATGAGGTGTTTGGTAAGGTGTCTAACGAGAATTTAGATATGATTGGAGGTTTCTTTATTAAGATAAAGGATTATTTTGAAAAAATATTTGTAATAACACACAATCCACTGGTTAATAATTGGGCGGATAACGTTGTTAGGGTAAAAAAAGAGGATAATATTAGTTATGTGTCCCAATAAGTTGTATATTTGTATGAATTAAAAAATAAAAATAATGAAAGTGGAACTTAATTATACGTTAATAATTTTAAATGACGGGATTGAAAAAAATGTCCTCGATATTGCCGAGAATATTTCAGTTGTGGCTAATTCAGAAAAAGTAAATTATTTTTTTAATGATACTCATCACATATATACTTTTAAATCTAATAAAAGTTTTAATATATTAAAAGAGTGGTCAGAGATGATGTTAATTGATTTTAACTCCGGTTATTTGTTATTACCGTATGATATTGAAAATAGTTTAATTGAATTACCTAAAGATATTAAAACACATCTTTTTGAGAGTAATAGGTGTGAGGTAAGTGAAAGAGAAATTATTGAAAATATAACTGATAAATTAAACGAGGAATTTCTATTATTAATCGAAGAAAATAATAACTTTGAAGAGAAAGATGAAATAGTTAATATCAGAAATAAAAAACGTAAAAAATCACTAAATGAGATTTTAGATAAAATATATGACGAAGGTATAGATTCGATAAGTGAGGACGAAAAACAAATTTTAAAACAAATATCAAATAAAAGATGAAATCAAAAAACACTAGCACACCAATCAACCAAGAAGAAGTACAACACTATTTAAAAGACATTCGAAAGATTAAAGTTATGACTCCGGAAAGGGAGAGAGAACTTTCTAAATTAATGTGTTCTAATAACTTATCCGAGTTTGAAAAAGATAAAATAAATAAAGAACTATTGGAAGGTAATTTACGTTTTGTTATTACAATAGCTAAACAATATCAAAATCAGGGGTTAGATTTATCTGATTTAATCGCTGAGGGTAATTTAGGCTTAATGAAAGCGATAAAAAACTTTGATTGGAGTAAGAATCTTAGATTTATTTCATACGCTGTTTGGTGGGTTAAACAATCGGTTCTACAATCTTTAAATGATAACTCTAGAATTATTAGACTTCCGGTTAATGTTATCCAAGACTTACTCAAAGAAAAAAGAGAAATTGAGAAAACAGGTGGACAACTTAGTTCTAAATTTACCACCTTACCTAATATTATTGATTTAGACCGTAATATTAATGAGGATGGTGATACTTTAGTTGATATAATTAAAAATATTGATGCTGATATGCCAGATGATGGGTTATCAGGTAAAGATATGTTAAAACACAAATTACTTTCACTTTTAAATGTCTTAGATGATAGGGAAAGGATAATTGTAACAGATTACTTTGGTATGGATGGTTGTAATAGGACATTAGAAGATATTGGTGAAGATTTTAACCTAACTAAAGAACGAGTTAGACAAATAAAACAGAAAGCACTACGAAAACTTCGAAATGAAAGTTCTGTCTTATTTGATTATATGTAAAAACTTTAAAACCTTCTATTTATTATGATAGAAGGTTTTTTAAATTTATTTAACTCCACCGAAAAACCCACTCATCGGAACGTGGGTGGGGTGTAAGGTGGTTAATAAAAAAAGTATTATGGAAAAAGTAAACAAATTTTTTACAAATCACGGTTCTAAAGTGATTATAGGGCTCTTAGTTTTAATTTATTTTAAATCTTGTGGGGTTGACAACGAATTAACTAGAGTTAAGGATAACATCATTCAACTTCAATTAGATATCGATTCGGTTAATGTTAATGTTGGTAACTTACCTACCGACACCGATATTGAGATTGAGGGGTTAAAGGCGGAAAAGAGAATGATTCAAGCAACAGATAGAAAAATATTTGATGTTAATCGTCAAAATCAAATTGAAACACAAATAAAAGTTTTAGAAAAAAATAAATAATGGGTAATATATGGAAATGGGTAAAAGAAAACCCTAATAGGTTTATGTTTTTAATACCAATTATTTTAGTTGGTGTGATTTCTATATCTCATGTTGTTTCTTGGTATGAGTTAACTAATCCCCTTAGTTGGGCGATATATTTATCTATCGCGATTGAAATTGGTGCTATGACCGCTTTAATTGCAACTACTAATAGAATTAAAGGTGGTGTGTGGTTTATGTTTGGTTTAGTGACTTTAATACAAATGATTGGTAATATATTTTACTCCTATAAAGAAATTGATCCCAATGGGGAATTATTTAAATCTTGGGTTGAGTTGACATTACCTGTATGGAAATCTATTGGTACAGAGGCTGATGATATTGTTGGGTTAAAAAGATGGTTGGCGTTTTTAACTGGTGGGTTATTACCTATAATATCTTTAACTTCTTTACATTTTTTCATTAATTATCAAAAAGAAGATGAGGTTAAGTATGAAAAAACTGAAGATGAAACATTAGTAAACCATAAGGTTGATGAGGTAGAAGAATCTATGGTAGAACACCCTAAAGAAGTAATTAAAGAAGTTGAGAAGATAGTTGAAGTAATTAAAGAAGTTGAAGTAATTAAAGAAGTTGAAGTAATTAAAGAAGTCGAAGTAATTAAAGAAGTCGAAGTAATTAAAGAAGTCGAAGTAATTAAAGAAGTCGAAGTAATTAAAGAAGTTGAAGTAATTAAAGAAGTCGAAGTAATTAAAGAAGTTGAAAATATTTCTCAAGAAACAACAACAATTCCGGGTAATAAGGTTTTGGAGTATAAAAAGTCTTAATTTTTTTAAATGTTAGATTTTATTGAACATGAAGGTTTTAATTTTATTAATACTAATGAGATTAAAAATAAAATTGTTTTAACCCATACCTCACGAAATTTATCTGACTATTTGATTTCCTTAAAAAAGCGAAAATATGGTCAAAACTATAAAATACCACATTATGTTATAGGTAGGGAAGGTTTAATACACAAATTAGTTGACGAAAGAAAACAAACTAAATATTTGTCAAATTTGGGGTTAAATGAAGAATCTGTTGTGGTTTCTTTAGAAAATTTAGGATGGTTGGAGAAAGAACCTTTAGAAAAACATTACGTTAACTGGATTGGTGATATTTATAAAGGTGATGTGTTTAAAAAAAAATGGAGAGATAGATATTATTGGGAACCTTATAAGGATGAACAAATATTTTCATTACTTAAGGTTTTAAATTATTTAACTGAAAAAATGGATATCGAATTTAATGTTGTTGAACACAACACTTTGATTAAAGAAATAAATAAATATAAAGGTGTGGTTACGAGAAGTAATTTTAGTGATAAATTTACTGACCTAAACCCCTCTTTTAACTTTGAAAGAATTTTAAAAAAAATAGAAAATGGGTAACTCTCACGATGAAATTAAAAAACTAATTAAAGCTTCACAAAATATGTTTCGGACAGATTTTATTAATGCGGATATTGTTGGTATAAAACAACAATATGGAATAATTAATGAACAATCTGTTAATTTAACTGACACTGAAAACTATGAAAAAATAGATGTTGGTCAGGATGTTGAGGATGAAATAGAATTTGAGACTAAACCCCAAAAGGATAAAAGACAAGCCTATCGAATTTCAGGTGGTGTAATCGTCTTACATGGTAAAGAAAAAAAAGATTTGGAATTAACCACCGACGAAAAATTGGCGTTTCAAGAGACAATGGATGAGTTTGTGATTGAAGTTTCTGATTTAGTTGATTTTAATAAATTAAATGTGTATCCAAACAATGTTGAATGGTCCGGAAAAATAATAGACGGTGATTTAGAATTCTTTTTCTCTATTGGTGAGGATAATGGTGTTTATTTTAATGGGGAAATGATTAAAGCTGATGACGAATTCTTAGATACTATTAGTAAATTAAAAAACTATTATAATAAGTTTAAATCTAAATGGTCTAAAATCCTCGCGTCACGTAAGAAAACAACACAATCTGATTAAATGAAGTCGACCTTTAATAATAATAATTTACAAACAATCCTACTAATTTTATTGGTGGGTTTTATTGTTTATAATTTCTTTCATACCCAAACGATACACACTGATGTTAACAGTTATAAAGATAAAATTGAATCGTTAAGTAACCAGATTGACACTGTAAAATTAATTAATGATAAAATAGATGTTAAATTAGTGTCGGTCGATAAATATATTAGTGAAATAGATGAAAATATAATTAACGTTGGTAAAAACATAAAAAACTTTAAACAAAAAACAAATGCGAAGATTAACTCTGTTGATAATTATACTTACAACGAGTTGGAACTGTTTTTCACAAATAGATACAACTAAATTTTCTGATACTACCAAAGTTGTTCTTTCGTATGAAGTGGCTAAGTTAGTAGCGAAAGATTTAATTGCTGGTGACTCTTGTAAAAAGGAGGTCGAACTTCTTAATTTAAAAACTTTAATGATATTAGAGAGAGAAAGACAAAAAGATAGTACAATACTGTTGTTAAATAAAAAAAGTATGAATTATGAAACCATATTGATTAAAAAAGATGAGCAATTTAATCAATATGAAGAATTAAATTTAGGTTTAATCAAAGAATTGAAAATTGAGAAACGAAAATTGGGGATATATAAAACTGTTTCTATTGTCGAAGCTGTTGCGATAGGAATACTAGGAATACTACTAATAACTAAATAATAACTAAATAAAATGGCGTTTACTGCAACTGAAAAACGAGAAATTGAAGTTATGATTCGTAAAGAAGTAAAGGACTTTATGGGTAATAATACTATAAATCAATTCGAAACAAAACTAATTGATTTAATTAAGAAAGAAATTTCTAATGGAAAAATAAAAGGTGACGTGAAAGAAATAGTTCTTAAAATGTTCAGGGAATTCTATAATTTCATGTGGACGCAGAGAGGATACTGGGAGCCAAGAATAAGGAATGTTTAATAATAGTTTTATGAAAGAAAGTTTTGGGAGTGATTTAAAAAAAGAAATATCTAATCAGGTGATGAATATCGATTCGTTTAATATTGATCCAGTAGAGTCGATTAAAACAATGAATAGTTTGAATAGTTCTATATCTGAGGAAGATGATGATGTTAACTCAGAAACTACCGAAGCGACGTCTGCCGGTGGTGGGTCGGGTCAATATTCACAACCACTATTTTCGACTACTAAGAAAGAAATGGAAGAGGGTGATTTAATAAAAGGTGGTTTATCGTCAGGTAAAACATTAAAAGATTTGTCTAAAAAACATTCAGATAAGAATTCGAAGGGAAGTTTTGGTAAAATATATAAACATTTACAAAACCAACTTAAAAAAGGGGTTAAGGTTGAGATGGAACATACTAATGATGAATCTATAGCTAAAGAAATCTCTATGGATCATTTATTTGAAGACCCAAACTATTATACCAAATTAAAGAAAGTTGAAGCCACGGAGGCGACCTCATCAGATTCCTCAGGTCAATATTCAACTCCGGCGTTTGTAGCTAAAGATAGTAAGAATTGGAGAACTAATAAAAAAACTCAAATACCCGGTGGTAAGTTTGTAAAAATAAAGGACAAGTGTAAGAAGTTTCCGTATTGTAATCAAGGTGATATAAACGCTCTTAAAATATTTGAAAATAAAAGTGTTAAAAAAGTGATTAAAATCATATGTAAAAAGTACGATGTGAGTGAAAATGTGGTAAAAAGTATTATTGTTCACGAATATGAGAGTAAAATTTTAAACAAACAAAATATGAAACATTTACAATTATTTGAAGACTTTGTTAACAAAGCTAAATCAATAAACGAAGCAACCCAAACTTTCAAATTCAGCTTACCGGACACATATGATTTGAGTTGGGTAGTTGAAGATTTTAAAACATCACCAGGCACTATAGCAAAGAAATTTGTATATGTTCTTAAAATCACGCACCCAGATTCTTTTATTAAAGGTACAACACTTAAGTCGTCGTTTGTGATGGCAATGTCAGATGACTCATCGGGTGTGTTTACATTAGGTCCAGATGTTGAAAAATATTCAGGTATCCCAGAAGAAGAAGTTAAAAAGGATATTGCTGCAGGAAAAGAATCTGAAAACAATGCTATAATTTATGGTTTACAAAATTTATTTAACGGTGGGAAAGATATGTTTTTCTGGACAAATGGTACTAGGCTTGGTGGACAGGCCAAGAAAATGGGACCGTTAAGCACAGTTATGGAGTTGTTATCACATGAAGTAGGAGTTCATTTAACTAGAAAGGTATTAGTACAAATGGTTGCAGTGAAAATAGGTGTTAGTATTACTAATGGTGATTGGATAAGTCATGACTATGGATCCGGTGAATATATGTGGCCAGCAGTAGGAGATACTGGAGATGATAAAAATCCTATTGTCATGATTGATGAAGAAACTTTTGCAACGACAAATGGCGCGCTAGTATCTATGGTTACTGATGAATTATTCGCAATGGCTTCCAACTATTTACCAGGGTTACCGAAACTGGATTCACGAAAATTTGGAGCAATAAAATAAATAAAATAAAGGACAAGTGTAAGAAGTTTCCGTATTGTAATCAAGGTGATATAAACGCTCTTAAAATATTTGAAAATAAAAGTGTTAAAAAAGTGATTAAAATCATATGTAAAAAGTACGATGTGAGTGAAAATGTGGTAAAAAGTATTATTGTTCACGAATATGAGAGTAAAATTTTAAACAAATAAAATAATCAACATATTTATAATAAAATAAAAAGGATGAAAAAAACAAATAATACATATATTAACAACCTATTCAATAAAATATTGAGTGAGAGTTTGGACGAGAAGGCGGACGAGGTGATGAATAGAATTAATGGTAAAAACGTTGAAGAAATAATGAATAGCCCAATTGATGAAGGTTCTGAAATGTGTGAAGGTTGTGGTTCCGAAATGACTGAAGGTTCAAGTGGTCTTTGTGAACAATGTGGTTCCGAAATGACTGAAGGTGTTTACGAAGAATTTAATGAAGATTATGATGAGGAAAGATGTAAGTATCATGTTGAAAAATTTGGTGAGGAAGATGACAGAACTATTCGTTTTTGTAATAGTAAAACTGAGACGACCGAATCTTTAACTAAGGGCCAAAAGAAATTAGATAAGAATAAGAATGGTAAAATTGATTCCGAGGATTTCACTATGATGAGAAATAAAAAGGGACAAAGAATAGGGGGATCTAATAAAAGTACGTTAAATCTTACTGAAAATGAATTGATTTCATTAATTGAAAATATTGTGAAAGAAAATAAAAAAGGTTCAAATATTAAACAAGGTAAATCGGCAGGACAAAGTAAATATAATACGATTCATAAGGAGTCTGGTAAAGAAAATGAGGATTATATTAAAGATGTTACTAAGAAGATGCAGGACTACCTAAAAAAAGGTTCTAAGGGGGGTTATTCTATGAACCCAAAAATGTTTCCTCAGGGTAATGGTGAGATATCTAAGATGGAGAAAGCGGCTTACGTACCATCTGAGGATGTACGTGATTACATTGAAGCGTTTACAGGTGCGGGAATGGAGAACTTAGATTATGATGAAATTAAACCTAATGAAGAATGGATTGAGAAAAATATTGTTGGTTCATCTGAAACAGGTAACAACCCTAAATGGGCGAACGCTGTGGAGACACCGGTTAATAAAAGACGTAATAAAATTAGGAAAGATAATTTATTGGCCAAGGCTAAGAGAAAGGCTTATAATAAAGCTGAACAACCTGTAGTACAAGATAAAACAGGTGACGGTAAAGTTGATAAGATAATGAAACAATTAGAATCTATTACACCTAATTCTAAAAAGAAATTAAATGAAGAGTTTGGTAAAATGAATTACTTAATATCTTACAATAGGAAGACTCAGTAATTTACAAACTAAAAATTACTACTATCATTTCCCCATAGACAAATTTAATCTATGGGGAATTTTTTTAATTATACGACAAAACCAATTAAACCTGAAGAAGTAGATATACTTTTCAGGGCTAATAACGTTATTCGAGAAAAGATGGAACTATATTCCGACTTTACATTGACGTTAAATATATTAGTAGTTAACACGTATTTGGGTGAAAGTGACACACCTAAAGAGACTAAAATCAATCTAACTGAAGAAGACAACCAAAAACACTTTGAATGGTGTTGGAATAAGGCTATAAATATATTCCAAGAGGAAGGTGTTAAATTTAATCGTGAGGGAGAACATTTCGATTATTTTAAAAGTTTTTTTGATGATGTGTTCTACAGTCAAACTGATAAGGTATCCCATGAGTCGATAGAGAAGTTCTTTACTGATTTATTTGAGATGTCTAAAACAAATACTAAATTAGATTTAGATACTCTAATTTTAATCTATAAATTAATGGATAAGTCTATTGAAGATTAAAAAAGTGTTGTTACACTTTACAATATAGGTATAAAAATCTATAATTAGGTTAACATATTAAAATAAACATAAACAGAAAAAAAAACAGAAAAAAAAATGGAAACATTAGAACAAATCAGGTCTTTATCGGAAGAGTTATCGATAAATACTACAAAATTTTACGAAGGTAATAAGAGTGCGGGTACTAGAGCTAGAAAAAACGCTCAGGACTTAAAAAACGTTTTACAGATTTTACGAGGTGAAATCCTTGAAGAAAGAAAAAAGTAAAAAAAAATGGTTGAACCAACAATTTTTTTTATATTAATCCTCTCAATACTAAACTTAGTGTACTTAGGAATTAATTTTTTAAGTGCTATATTACACAGTCCGCCTAAGAGGTTAGTTCTGAGTAGTAGGGTTATTTTATCTATAGGTTTATCAATATCCTACATTTTAACATTTATATTCAAATTATGAGTCTATATACAGAAATTTTTAAAATACGTCCTTATTTAAAATCTATTAGGATGCTCGAAGAGAAATACTTCTCAATTGATATTAAATTCTCTAAAACATGGAGATTACCTAAAGAATATGTTAATGAAAGTAAAGTTCTTGAGCAACAAAGTGATGATCCCAACAAAAGATACATTTCTTTTGTTTCTATATTAGAGGAATCCGATTTAAATGAGACAATCAATAATATTGAAAAAATTATTGATTATAATATTGAAAGGGAAGAAAAAGAAAATCTCTTTAAGATTAAAGTGAAGGATTTAAAAGAAGTATTTGAAAAAGAAAGGTTAGAAGATTTAAGAAATTTGGAATTTGGTATACCGTCTTATGGTGTGGAATTGACTGAAGAAGAATATACATTAAATAGTGTCGAAGAAAATGAACAAAGAGAAACAGATAAACTGGTATCAGAGTGAGTTGACAAAGGATAAACAACAACTTGATAGAGGTAAGAGTAAGGTAATAAAGGAATTGTCCGGTTTATCTAAAGAAGATATACTTCCAAAACCCATTGAAAAAATTAATATATGGCAAAGATTGAAAAAAGTGATATTGGGGTAATTGAGAAGTTAGTAGTAATTGCTGATGCTATGGAGGAGTTATTCACTGATGGTAAAATCATTGGTGTTTTTGAACTTAAAAAAAAAGAATTTAAAAAAATTCAAAAAAACTTTAGAGAAATCGACCGAAGTCACACTAAATTTAAAATCGACATTTCAGGTGTTGAGTTTGTTTTTATTTTGGATGAGTAGTTGATAGTCTAATTAGGTAATCTTTTGGGTAACCTTCTTTAACCAAAATATCGTATAAATATTTTCTATGAGTGGTTGTATAATCTTTAACGAACATACAATCACTTTTTTTTGTGCTTTTAAAATGGTCCGTTAAGGAATCGATCAATCGATTGGCGTCTTCAGATGTTTTAAGGGTAAATAGGTTAAAGATATTATCATTCTGTACCACTATTTTATTATTTAATTTAGAGACTAATTTTAATCCTGTAACGGACAAGTATTTTTTAGTTAGATGGTTGATGGAAATTTTTTTTTTAGTTTGGTAATCTAAAATAAATTCTTCAACCAAATAAGGTTCGATATTTATTATTGAGAATTCACCACCCTCAACGATTATTTTATTTTGTCTGCCAAATACATCTTTAGAATACAGGTCTTTACCGTCGTCACCAACTTCAACTAACGCTAATTCGTATTCACATTTAACCCCATTTTCATAATTTCTACTAAAAATAATATTGGAAGATTCTTTAATTTTAGATTTATAAACTAATTTAGCTCTTTTATGAGTCTTAAATTTGTTGATTATTCGTTTTTTTACGTTATTTTTAAATAAAACTATTAAATAGTTGTGAGACATAGTTATGTGTTTTACTTAAATATAATACAATTATGAATAATTTCTACAATACATTAGGTGTTAATGAGAACGCCACAAAAGAAGAGATAAAAAAAGCTTATAGAAAACTTGCTCTTAAACATCATCCTGATAAAGGGGGTGATGAGAGTAAGTTTAAAAATATAAGTGAAGCGTATGGTACATTAGGGGATGAAAGTAAGAAGGTCCAATATGATAATCGACATAACAACCCATTTGGTAGTCAAAATGGTGGTCAAGACCCGTTTGGTGATTTCTTTAGAGGGTTTACTCAGAGAAGTCAAAAACCTACAGCACCTGAGAATATAGTTAGTGTTGATGTTGGGGTTGTTGAGTCTTACTTAGGTTCTGAGAAAATAATAACTTATAATAGAAAGGATAAATGTGGTACTTGTAGTGGTTCAGGTGGTGATAAGAATAAATGTGGTACTTGTAACGGTGATGGGTTTAGAACCATTAATGTCGGTAGCGGATTATTTAGTCAGGTTGTGAGACAAACTTGTCATGTATGTAATGGTGAGGGACATATATTTATAAAAAGATGTGGTGGTTGTAATGGTAGTACAACTAACACTAAAACCGAAAGTATTAAAATAAAAGTACCCGTTGGTATAGATAATGGACAATTTCTTAGGTTACAAGGTAAAGGGGATTATTTCAAAGGTCTTTATGGTAATTTGGTTATTAAGGTAAATTTAATACCGGAAAATGGTTTTGAGAAGAATGGTGATAGTTTAATATATGATGTTGTGTTTAGTAAAAATGAATTGGATAAAAATACGTTTTCCGTACCTCACCCGTTGGGTGAGTTATTGGTTACGATGCCTAAAATATTTGACACACTTAAACCCCTAAGAGTTAAGTCAAAGGGGTTTAATGGTGGGGATTTATATGTTAATTTAGTTGTTCGGTTTGAACGGAATTAATTAAAAAATATCTTTAATTAATTGTATTGTACCGTAAATTGATGAGAAGACAATGTAAAACCCAAGAATAACCATCGTCCAATGACCGAATCCTAGTCCTGTGTCCTTACAAGACTTACAGTCTTTAGATTTTTTGTTCTTATTTAATGGTCTATTGTCGATAACCTCAACATCTTCTATTTCTATTTCTTTCATAACTTTTTTATTATAATATAAATAAAGTTTAAAGTAAAAACAATAGTTTAATTTCGTGAACTACCCATCCACGCTAAAGTGATGAATGGGTTTTACTCTCTATCTAATAAATTATACGGTCCTAAGGGTAAGAAATATAAATTCATCGGATGGTCCGGAATGTCTGATATTGAAAAAATATATGTGGGATTTTATTGAGATGAGGACTTGTTTCTTAACCGAAAAAAACTTATATTTAACGAAGTAATAGATATAATAAAAAATAAACGAAAATACAGAAAAAAATGATAAGTTATATTGGAGGTAAGAGTAAGATGAAAAATTTCATTGTACCATTTATACCTAAAGACATGGAGACATATGTAGAAGGATTTGGAGGAATGTTCTGGATATTCTTCGGAATGAAGTTGGAGAACTACCCCAACTTAAAGAAAGTCGTGTATAACGACTTTAACCCTCTTAACTATAATCTATTCCGTTGTGTGAATGACCACCAACGATTATTAGAGGAGTGTAATAAATTAACCGTTCAAGAAAAAGGTGTTCAACCTACTGACCCGATATGTCGAGAAAATTTCGATAATTTCCAAAAAGAGATATTCGATGATAATTTTGATATTGGTGATGAACCTAACTATGAGGTTGCGGCTAAATACGTTTACGTGTTAACCCAAGTATTCTCAGGTGCTAATCCGGAAAAATCTAAATTTATTGACTTGAAAGGTAAGTACCATTCTAAGTTTACGTCATTTAAGAATAAATTAGCAAAACCTGACTACCAAAAACTATTTGAATCGATTACTCACGTAGAGAATATGGATTTCCAAGATGTTATTGAAAAGTATGATGGACCTAAAACCTATTTCTATACTGACCCCCCTTATTACATTGTGGGTGAAGGTAGTTATTATTCTAAGCATGAGTTTGGACGTGAGGACCACGAGAGGTTGGCTAACTCTTTAAAGGGTATTGAAGGTAAGTTTAGTTTATCTTATTATGATTTTGATTTATTACACGAGTGGTTTCCTCAGGATAAGTACACGTGGAAGAGAAAGGAGTTTGTTAAATCTGCCGCCGCTAAAAAGGGTAAGAATCAAACTAAGGGTGAGGAGTTATTAATTATGGATTACTAATTATATTACTTTTCATTAATTAATTGTATTTATAATACGAAGGATATGTATTATGTTAATTTAAAAATAAGTGTTATCTTTGTTAAACTTAATATTTCGAGAAAGTGAAGTATTTATAAATAAATTAAAAAATATATGAGGACTACAAAAATTTTAAGTCAATTGATAATTGAGAATACTAGATTCCAAGTACTTTATAATAAGTTAGTAACCCCTAAACAAAAAAAAGGAGATAAATCAGGTAAACCTAAAAAGGGGATTATGGATTTTGAAGTATTAAAGGCAATTATTTTCGCCGACCCCACAACTAAAATTCAAGGATATGAAGGTGAAGATATAGATACATTGTCTTTAGAGGATATGGATAACGTTAAGGTTGGGAAATATTCTCAGTGGTTATTAAAGAATTTTGTTAATTCACCTCTTACTCAAGGGGGTGGGGAATATGGAATGGGAAGTCGTGAATATGAAATCGCGGTATCCCGAGCTAGAGCCCTTTTCCTGGAGGATTTATACAAAACGCAGGACGACCTTATGAAGTTTGACAAGTTTAAACAATACCTACCTCAAGAACAAAGAGATATTAATAAATTTACGGTAGAATCGTTATTCCAAACTATGACTAATTTCGTAATCCCTGAGAAATTTAAAAAGGCTCAAGATGATAAAGTGGCTAAAAAATCGAGAGACGGTCTTAATCATGCTGGTGGTGAGATAGTTTTTGAAGGTCCTAATTGGACTATGATTAAAATTGAAGATAAAGGTCAGATAGGTAAAGATGCTGCTATTTATTATGGTGGTTTTCACGACCATGAAAATGGGGAGACAAGATGGTGTACATCTGGTCCGGGATTGACTTATTTTGACGGTTACATTAAAAATGGGCCTCTTTATGTAATATTCCCTAATGATGATAAAGGTGAAGTAGGTGGTAAGACAGGGTTACCTAAAGAGAGATACCAATTCCACTTTCCTTCTAACCAATATATGGATAGAGATGACAGGTCGATTAATTTAGTTGAGATGTTATCCGGTAAAATGTCTGAGTTAAAAGACTTCTTCAAACCGGAATTTGCTAAAGGGTTGACTAGTAATACTGGTGAAAAAGTTGAGGTTAATTACCCTGAGTCGGCAGCAGGTAAGTTCATCGCTCTTTATGGGTTTGATGAATTATTTACATCGCTACCTGAAAACATTGAAAGGTTATTTGTTTCCAATAAGTCTAAAGAAAATATTGCGTTAATAGTACCATCTACTATAACTAGATTTAAGAATCTATCGGTATTATTATTCCAAAACATAGTTAAAGAATTACCTGAGAACTTAGGTGAATTATCAAAACTTACAATAATTTCATTACCTGATAATAAAGACTTAGTGTCGTTACCGGAAAGTATCGTTGACTTAGAAGATTTGTCTTTCATTCAATTGAAAGGTTCTAACCCTAACCTAAAAATACCTGAAAAATTATTAGAGAAGTTGGATGATGTAGGTAATGGGTTTTATTATAAAATTTAAATTGGGTTATTCCGATAATATTCTTTATATTTGTAAGGATAAAAACTAATTGAAATAATATGAGAATAATTGAAGTAGATATGTACATTAATCAACTTAAATCGTTTTTTGATAAGAATCCCAATGATTTAATAGATTTGATAGGGGGTATTGTGGTAAGTGATTTCTATAACGAGGTTACAACTCAATCAACATTAAATTACGAAAATGGGGATGAAGCCTCTCTAACTCAAAAACAAATTATTAACATTGTAATTAAGTTAGACGTGACAAATAAAAAAATTAAGAGTGAAGTTTATAATGTATTCCAAAATACTAATTTTGGAAAAATATGTTTAAATTAGATTTGTTAATATTAAAAAGTTCCGTATATTTGTAAAAAAACAAGTATATGGAACTTTTATTTAAGGATGTTTTAAATTTATATTCTACAGACATTTACGTACCGTGTAATAAAATAAATAGTGTAACCAAATCTGAATGGTGTTACGATGTTACACTCAAAGATTCTTACTCTTATATGAAAAATTATGATAATCCGCATTCGAGAGTAAATCATGTGAGGTATACGGTAGTTCTTGAAAGAAATGATGAAAAGATATCTTTGAAAATTTTTTACTTAGAAAAAAACAGACGGTTATATAAGAAGTTCTTTAAAAAGACGACTCAAGTTAAATTTATTACATATAGGATTAAAGATAGCTCGGTGTTTTATGGATCAGTTGATAATTACCATAGAAAAAGAGGGAGTTCAAAATATTTGAGAAGATTTGTATTTGGTCAAAAAGATATTATAATGGATATGGTTCGTGAATTAAGATTTATTCATACAATAAAAGATGTTGTTGATGAACTAAACTTAATTAAAGACATTGAAAACCCTGTTAAAGAATTTATCAAAATTATCAGTGAAGGTAAGGGTGGTGATTCGGAAACATTATATAAATTTATATTGGAAAAACAAGGGGTGAAATACCCTAACAATATAATGTCATTCGTAGATTCCCAACACCCAACCGTGAATAAAAAAAATAGGGGGATTTTTGGGGAAAAATATATTGATACTTTTATGGGTCTTAGAGGGTATAAAGGTAAAAAAATAAGGAGAGTCTTACATACCGTTAATTCATTTAATTCTCAAGCGTTTGAACAGTTAATAGAGTTCTTTGGGTTGAGTTACGTTCTTGATAATTCCACCGACGAAGAATTAAGGGGTGTGTTTCAGTATGAAGATTTGAATAATTTATATATTATAAAACCTAAAAAATCAAATTTTAGTAGAATTGAAAAACTTAATATTTTTAAAATATGTTTATTAGGTGTTAAAGGTTTGTTAGGTGGTACGTCTATTATGGACCATTTAAATTTTCATAATAAGTTAAATAAGTTTGAAAAATGTAGGTGGTCATCTAACGACGTTAATGGGTTTATGTCTGAACATATGTTATGGTCTGATAAAGTTTCCTCATATTCTAATGGTGATTTTAATAGGGTTTATAGTGAAGAATTTATTATAGGTGTTGAGAATCTTATAACAGGTAATAAAACAAAATTCATACCTGTGGTGTTAAAAAACAGTAAAGAATATGGTGAAGAATCTCTAATCCAAAGTAATTGTGTTAGAACATATGTTAAACGACCTGAATCTTTAATAGTATCCTTAAGAGATGTGGGGAACAGTAATGAAAGGGCTACCATAGAATATAGGATAAAGTTTAATGGTAGAAATTTGGAATTGGGTAGGGTGCAAACTTTAGGTAGGTTTAATAATCGTTTAGATAATTATTGGGATTATCCGATAAATGTGTTGGATAACCGGATTCATAATATGGTTAACGATGGTTTATTTAATGATTTAGGTGTTGAGGTTAATTTTAATGGTATTAAAATTAAATGTGGGTATAAGGTAAATGAGGTTACTATTTCCAAAGTTTCACCGATAAATAATGGTGTTTCGGTGACTAACTATAAAATTGAATGGGAGTACGATGAAAAAATTAATGCGATTGGTTATAACTCAAATGAATTTAATAATTATGTTAACGATATCGATATTGAATTTTAAAAAAATATGATGGAAAAAAATAAAATACCTGATGAGATTATTAAAATAATATCTCAACAAATTAATAATGTACCTTCACAATTTGATATTGATTTCGACATTAAATTATTAAATGAGGCTATTAAAACTAAAAAAAGACTGTGGTATTACGATAGATGTGACGATTCTGGTAATTTATCATACTTCGAAAGTTTAGTGGAGTATGACCATAATGGTATTTATATTTACATAACTTCTAATAAAATTAGTTTATTGTATTTGACTTCGTTAAAGTCGAACGTTGACTTTATGGTTGATTCGTTATATCGAGTAAATAAAATCAAAAAAAATAAAAAAAATGGAAATTAGTGAAAAAGAATTAATTAAGAAAATTGAAAACGGTGATAATGTTGTTGTAGACTTCTATACCGATTGGTGCAACCCTTGTCGAATTATGAAACCTTCTTTCGATAAAGTATCAAAGGAGTATAGAGAAAGTGGTTCTAACGTGGAGTTATATACGTTAAACTTGGGAGAATACCGTGAGTTGGCAATGGAATATGGTGTTAGGTCAGTCCCAACAATAAAATCCTTTAAAGGAGGTGAGGTTGTTCATAGTACAATGGGTTTACAAACAGAGTCTCAAATAAAAGAATTAGCTCAAAACTTATTGGATGACTAAGTTGGTTATATTGTTTACCATGAAAGGATGTCCATTCTGTGATATGATGAAGGACAAATTGAATGAGAATGAAATTGAATTCCATGTTAGAGATATTGACAAATATAAAGACGAATACGATTTATTTGTTGAGATGACCGGCAATGAATTTGTACCTTCATTTATGATTATTAATACTCCTCCTGAGTCTCCGAACCCAAAATTATTCGCCCCGGAAAGAGATTTTGATGAAATTGATGATGGTATTGAAATAATAAAAAGGGAATTAGGTAAAAAATAATTTATAAGGTGCCTCGGATTAGAAAATAATCCTTATATTTGTAACGTAATAAAAAATAAGGATATGAACAACACACAAATTTCTATGTTTCCACCACTTACCAATATAGTCGGCGAAGACGCGTGGATAGTTGCTAAAAAAGTTTCGATGGGTGATTTGTCTTATGATGAAGGTAAATCTATGGTTAAGGATGTTAATCAGTTAGATGAGGATTTGAGGTACATTGAGGGTATTGTCCAATCTTATACATATTAGTCGAATTATTTACTAAAAATTAAAAAAATAAAGGTTATGGAAATGGATAGGCTTATGGAAGGATACGTTTATTTAGGTGAGTTGTACGATGTAATGGGAAGAACTATGGACATCAATGATAAGAAAATTGGTCTATCTATTAATCCAATCCAAAGAGAGAATCAATTAAATAGGACAAAATCACCTGTAGGTTATAAGGTGGTTGTAGTATATAAGGTTGACGAGATGAATAAGGTTGAGAAGATGTTACATGCAATCTTAGACAGTCGTAGAACTCACGGTGAGTGGTTCAAAGACGATGAGGATACTTTGACAGGTGAGTTCATTAACTTTATGACAGCATATGGTGCGGAGGTGTACGATATGGTTGAGGAGAAAGAATCCAAAGAGATGGAGGTTGATACTCGATTGGTGGATTTGGTTACTCAGATGGGTAAGGAAATATTGTTGATTAGAAAATATAAAGGAGTTGATTATGAAGTTACTTTGGACACCAAAGGTTTGTTACATTTTAACGGGGAGATCTTCGATACACCAAACAAGTTGTATAATAATGGGATTGTCAAATTCGTTAAAGGAAAGAAGGGTGGAAGTGGAACAAACAATATGTCACAATTCATTGTCAAAGATACTCGAGAACGATTAAAAGACTAATAAATATGGAAGGATACGTATACATTGCAAGAATTATTGACCACGGGGGTAAGTTTGTGAACGGATACCACAAGATTGGTCTATCAAAACAATATAAACTACGTGAGACGCAGTTAAACTCAACTCATCTACCTTTTGATGTTATGATGGTTAGAGTCTTTGAGACCGAAGATATGAACAAATTGGAGGGTATTCTTCACGTATGTTTTGAGGACTATCGAGTTATAAAGGAATATGATGACCGTAGAAACATTACAACTGAGTGGTTTGATGTTTCAGACATTGATACGTTTCATACTCGATTAGATAAGATGGTATCGTATTTATCGGTTAAAGAATTGGATTTGGGGATCAGTGTCGATAATGATGAGACACTAACTGATGATGAGAAGATTGAAGTTAAGAATAAGATTGGTAGAGCAAAATCTACTAACTTAAAAGTAACTATTGGTGATAAAATATTTTTTAATAAAACGGCTAAAGAGACTTATATATCGGTTATTAATGAATTGATTGGTTGTCACTCGAAAGAACAAATGTTAGAATCTTTTTCATCCTTCTTTAAGGAAACTCCGGATGAATTTAGAGATTCGTTAGGGGAATTTAATAAGGTTAAGATGGTTAACGGTCTATTTATGTCGACTTGGGGCTCTAACATTACAAAAGTAAAACGTATTAAAAGTATATGTGATAAATTTAACTATAATAATGTTATTTGTGAAATTATATGATAACGTTCATAACTAAAAAAACCACCATATGGTGGTTTTTTGTTTAAGGTTAAAATATTATTAACCCCTTTGTTTTATCTTTAACTAACCAAGGTTTATCACCTAAAGGGTCTAATATATCATTTAATAAATTATAGTCTGACATCATTTCTTTTAGTGAAGAAATATTAAAGTTGAAGTTATCTAAAATCATTGATATTATAGTTTTTTCGGAATAAATCGAATTTGAAATAACTCTTATTTTAAAGTCATCGTTTTTATCTTTTAAAGTTGAAAATTTAAAAAGTAATTCTTTAACTTTGATAATATTAAATAATTGGTTACAAATATATTCGCTATAATATAAATTACCTCTACCCATTTCCCAACTATATCCATGAGGAAATTCTGAAGTAATATTCATCGGAGAATATTTGAATTGTTCTAATTTTGTGGTTTTTTCTTCGGAGTAGTCTAACTCAATAAAACCTGAGTTTGAAAATGATAAATAAGATAAATCGGTTTTTTTTGAGGTGAAATCTATTAATTCTTTATTAAAGATTGGTCTTTTTGTGTGATAAAAATTGAATGATTGTTCATCCTTTGTTGTAAGTTCTACCTCATATGTTATAGTGTCTACGACATTTATTTGTTTGTACCCTAAATCAGTAAGTAAAGATTCGTATTCTTTAAAAAAATCTTCTTTTATTACGTGTAAATTTAATATTTTTTTTGAATTTGTAAGTCCGTTAACTAAGAAAAATTTTCCACAGTCAGTTACTTCAAGAGTAGCGTCTATCGTCACATCAGTTATTAATTTATTTAATAAGTAATCGGCGAATAAGTTTACGACACCTCTATGAGATTTTAAATTGATATAATCCATGTATTATTTTTATGTAATAATATGGATTTATAATTATAAGTTAAAGTGTGAAACTTAAAAAAATGACTGAAATGGTCCCTTTTTTTAATTTGATTATCTCTTATAATACTTCTCGACCACTTTTAAAATTGATTCTTGAACTGAAGCTGGTGTAGCTTGTTGAGGTGGTGTGGTACCTTGTTTAACTTGTGAAGTTTGATTCTGTTTCTTTTTGCATCCGCATCCTGACATGACTGTATTTTTTTAGTTTAATTTATTGTTGACTTTCAATTATAAATATGTGGTAAAGTTAGATTATGTCAATATTTTAATTATCTTTCGTAGTATTTATAATAAAATACATTTATGAAGAAAGTAACTTTAAAATATAGTGATATTGTTAAGATTATAAAAGAACAGGTAGAAGGTGAATATTATGAGATAACACCTGAAAAGTATTTAGAGATTATGTTACTAGCTTCTTATGAGGGTAAATCATTATCCAAAATAAAGATATTTAATGGTAAACCTTTAAAAATAACGGGTTCATTAAACATTAGTGGTAAACCGGTTACTGACTTGGGCAACATTGGTGTGATTGATGGAGATTTAGATATTTCAAATACTAATATTATGAGTGTTGATGGTATCGATATAAAAGGTACTGTTCGAGATTGGAACTCCGGAGCCTATAAAGCTAAAATTAGAAAGATTCAGTTGGCTAAGATAGCTAAGGCTGAAAGTCTAAGGGAAAGTGGGTTATGGTCTCTAACTAATGATGATATTGACGAGGAAGGTGAAAAGGCGAACGCTTTATTTGAATTTTTACTTCAGCGGGGTATTATTACAACGTTGGATGATGAAGATATGGAAGAAGTTAGTAGGTTAAAGTCTCAGATAGAAGGTTTGACTAACGACTATGATAATGAAGATGATATTGAAGTTTCAAATGTGTTGTACGACGAAATTTCTGAATTAGAAGAAGAACTATCAGATTTACAGGGTGACAAATATGATGTATATAACTTAAGTCCAAATGACTATGGTTCATATGGGATGACTTCGTTTGAAATTTTAGAGGGTGGAGAAGGAGAATATTCCGTTGGAACTGAGGATGAAATGGATGAAGCATCGAAAGAACAAATACGTGAGTTTATTAAAGATGTAGGTTTAGATGGTTTTGGAGGTGGGTATGTTGAAAACTATATTGATATGGTGTATTTTAAAGAATATGTCCATGATATTTACACTACTGATATTGGAGAAAGCCCTGTATCTTATTTTGATGATGACGATTATGAACTTACGGAAGAACAGGAAGATAGAATATCTAAAATTGATGAGGAAATTAGTTGGTATAAAAATGAACAATCTGAGGCCGTTAGTGATGAATATGATGAGTACCAAGAACTTATTGATGAGTTGCAAGAGGAGTTAGATGAGATAATTCCTGATACGGAACCTACTGATGATATGGTAGAGAATAAAGCCGATGAATATGTTAAAGATGCCGCTAATGACCCTTTGCAATGGATAACCGAATACGGTTTAAACATTGAACATTTTGTTGATGAGGACGATTTGGTTGAAGGGGTATTCCAAGATGATGGATATGCAGGTATATTATCATACGATGGTATGTATGAGGTTGTAACTATAAATGATACCGATTATTACGTATTTAGAATTAACTAATGTAGATAATATTTAGTAAACACCTATAATGTTACTATGGTTATATCAAAAAATGAATATAAATACGAATTTATTCTAGATACCGATTGGTTATTTATTGGATATATGGATGCTGAACATAGAAGATATATTCTTTTGGATTATTTCTCAAAAATGGGTAAACATCTTGAGGAGATAAAGTTATATCCTATGTTTTTGGAGTTATCGATTCATTTAGGTAATATTCACACACTACTTAAGGATAAAAAAATATTATATGTTGATAAAGTTATACCAACTCCGGATTATGAATTACTTCCATCTGATTTAAAGATAAAAGATATTCCAGTTCTTACAGTTGAGGAAGAGACCGAACTATATAATATTTTAAATGAAAGTCAAATATTAATAAGAGATTATTTCAACTTCGCTAAATCATTATGGTCTTTAGTCTACGATTCAATAGATATTAAAGTTAAACGTAATAAAAAAAATATTCATTCTAAAAAAGGTTTCTTTTATTACAAAAGGGATGATGATGTGTATGTTTGGAAATATATAACTAAAAAAGTATATAAAGTTAAAGACCAATATAGGACTTCATTAGATTTAATTTATCAAGGAAATATATATGGGTTAACTATTAATACTATTTTAACTAAGTTTTCTAAAACATACGAAACTAAAGGAGAGTCTAAATTGCCTATATTTGAAATGTTTTGTGATGATAAATACCCAATCGACGAAACTTTGGCTCCATTATTTAAAAGAAAATTGGTTTCATTTGTAAATCTGAAGTGAACTACCCAACCACTAAAGATGGTTGGGTTTTACGAAGCATTTTATAAAATAATTAATTAATTTAGATAATAGTTGAAAATGTTAATTTAAAAAACTATTATATTACTATAAAACACAAAATTATGATTACAGTAGGAACTTTATTACAAGCGTATAGTAATGTTGAAAAAACTATACCACAAGAAATTCTAAACCTTAAAGTTGGTAACAAACTTTATGATAAGAAATACCTTAAAATTAAGGAGTTTTTTAAACATTACTTGTCTGATAAGAAAAAATGAAAAAGTTAGAAAATTTTGAGTGGGGGGAGTCCACTGAATACTATAGTGAAGTAATAATACATATTGATAATAGAAGAAATGGATAAAGAAATGGTGATTCACCCGGAACATTATGGGGGTAAAGAAAATGTTTACGAAGTCGTCAAAGTGTGTGAAAATTGGGGTTTAGATAAAGATGCGTATCTATTCAACGTTGTTAAGTATGTTGCAAGAGCAGGTAAGAAAGATTCAAGTAAAGAAATTGAGGACTTGAAAAAGGCGATGTTTTATTTGGGTCGAAAGGTAGAAAATTTAGAAAAAAATAACTATAATTTTATAAATTAAATAACATGTCAGAAAAAGTGTACGTCCGTAAAGTAGAGAGTTGGACAATCTCATCAGCAAGTGAGCCAATTGAAGTTAATGTAGATGCGTTAAGAAAATGTGAACCACCATACGAAGGTAATTCAGATAAAGAATTAGTTGAATATCTAAGTGAAAATGTATATTGGAATGATGAGTGGTGCGATAATGAAACCAACAAAGAGGTTTATGGTGAAGATGCATCGTATGATTTAACAATGGAAGAAGCCTACGTTGAGAATGAATTCTTTGATTCACGAAATAAAGGTGAGACTAGTCACATTCAAATAGGTGTACCAAATGAAGAGTTGACTAAGCAGGGTGGATTCCAAATTAGTGAAACAAACGAATATTAATGTTTGATTATATTGATGAATATGCGGAAGGTGCCGTAATTTTAACAGACTTAGATGACGCTATTATTGGTGTCGTAGAAGAGTTTGGTAACGGACCAAGAATTCTATATTCGACTGAAAAAATCATTCAAATCCTGATTGATAGAGATGGTATGTCTGAGGAGGAAGCTATAGAATATTATGGGTTTAATATAGTAGGTATGTTTGCCGGAGGACAAAATCCGGTATTTTTAGTTAAAGATTTTGAAAATAATTGAATAATTTGGAACTTCACCACACTAACTGAATGGTTGTATTAATTCACTTAGAAAGAAAAAAATAAATGTATGATAGATTTAGAGAGTATTATGAATACAATAATTAATGGTGAATGTATTGAGGTGATGAAAGAATTACCCGAAAACTCGATAGATTTAATTGTGACTAGCTGTCCATATAATGTTAATATTAATTATGATGTTTATGATGACGGTCGTTCGATGGACGATTATTGGGATTTTACCACTAAATGGTTAACTGAGGTTTATCGTGTGTTAAAAGATGATGGTCGTGTGGCGATTAATGTACCTATCGAAGTAAATGTAAAAGAACGGGGTGGTCGTATGTTATTTAATGCTGAATTTTGGATGAGGATGAAAGAGGTCGGGTTTCAATTCTTTGGTATGGTTGATTTAACCGAAGATTCCCCACATAGAGTTAGACAAACGGCATGGGGTTCTTGGATGAGTTGTAGTCAACCTTATATTTATAATCCGAAAGAGTGTGTGATTTTATCATATAAAAATTCCCCAAAGAAACTTAAAAAAGGTATCCCCCAATGGGAAGGTGAACTAACTAAAGTTGAGAAAGAAGATGGGACTTTTAAAAATAAGATGATATATAAACCTGAGGATAAAAAAGACTTTATGAAATTAGTTTTTGGTAGATGGGAATACTTTGCCGATACTAGGTCATTAACAAAGGCGACTTTCTCTATGGATATACCGAGTAATGCCATTAAAATTTTAACATATAAGGACGATATTGTTCTTGACCCATTTATGGGTAGTGGTACCTCGGCGATTGCTTGTGAGATTTTAGGTCGTAGATGGTTGGGTATTGAATTAAGTGAAAACTACACTAAAATAGCGAATGAAAGAATAAAGGTTTTTAGAGAGGAACAATCACAAATAAAATTAGAATTTAAAGAATAGGGTAATCAACCCTATTTTTTTGTTTTATGTAACTCCACCGAAAAACCCACGAATCTTTAGTTTGTGGGATGTAAGGTGGTTAATTAATCAAAATCTTAATTTAAATACGAGAGAATGGACTTGTCCTTCTTGCAATAGAAAGTTAGATAGAGATTTAAACGCTAGTAAAAACATCCTAAATGAAGGATGTAAACTTATATCGTTAGGAACTGACGATTACAGAAGCCGAGGTGAAATAAGACCAACTTTAGTTGGCACAACCGATGAAACTTTTAAAGTTCTGGATATTTATATTCCAGAATCCCAACCATCTTTAGTGGTTTGGTAGTTCACATAGTATTTATAATAAAACAAAAAATGGAAATAATTTTAACTGAAAAACAATATGGTCTTATACAACATAACATTGATGTTGAAAAAACTAAAAAATACTTAACTGAAAAATGGGAAAACTTTAACGAAGAAGAAAGAAGTTTTATAGTTGAGATGATAAAAGTTATGAATCCTAATAAAGTTGGGATGTTAAATGAAGCTTGGTGGAACACCATTGGAGATGTTGTAGGTATATTCGACCCAACAGGTTTAGTTGATTTATTTAACGGACTTGATTATATAAGACAAGGTGATTACTTCTTTGGTATGTTATCTATGGTTTCAGTAATACCTTATGTTGGTGATGCGGTTGCTAAACCAATTATGTTTGGAAGTAAAGCTAGTAAAGGTTTTAAAGCTGCAAATTCGGCTATGAAAATAGTTAAGAAGACCGGTGATGTTGCTGAGGGTAGTAAACTTTTAGCTTCGGCGGCTAAGACCTCACCCGCTATGAGTAAATTAATAAATACGTCTATTAGTTGGGGTGGTAAATTAAAATTACTTATTAATAAAATACCTGGTGGTAAAATAACGTCAGGTTTTAGAAAAACACTTACTGATTGGATTGATATGTTTACTATGGCGGCTAGAAATCAAAAGGTGTCCGGTAAAATCATGGGTAATTATGCTAAACGATTAGGTAAGACCGACCCTAAATTAGCTAAAGAGTTACTGGATAAGATGAAGAAAGAATTATTGGGTAAAGATAAATTCTTTAAAAATTTTAAAGCTAATGACCCAACGTGGATGGCTAAGAATGTATGGCCCGGATTTTCCGTGAAGTTAATTAGGAATAGAGATCTAACTAGTTTAATGAGGAGAACTAAGTTTTATGCTGGTTTATTAGATTATTTAGGTGTTGCTAATTTGGTTGGTCCGGATGAGTTGGTAAAAGAAATGGGTAACAAGGCTTTTGATAGTTCTATGTCGGCGTATGCTACCACTCCCGAGGGTAAAGAGTATTGGTCGGAAGATATGTCAGGGGTAGGAGATGAACAACAAATGAATACTACTCCACCGACATCTCCGGGAGAGTCACAAGTAAAAACTAAAGCTAAAGGGTTCGCAGTGGACTTATTAAAAGATTTATTAGGATTTTAAAAATGAATTTAATTAATTAAGGTGTCGGTAAGTATCACATAGACCACAAATATAGTCACCATGAGGGTTGTGAAAATAATGTTGGGGTAAAGGTAATACTACTCATAATAGAGATGTTAATGCAGCCATAAATATTAAATCTTTTGCATTAAAAAATAATTTGAGTGGGGAACACACTCTTAAAAATCAAGGTAAGTTGCCAACATTAGTTGGAGCGTTAACCATTGAAGCCCATCCCATCGCCTCTGGCGTGGGTGGGTAGTTCACATATAACTCCACCGAAAAACCCACAAATCTTTAGTTTGTGGGATGTAAGGTGGTTAATAAAACAAATAATAAATTTACCATGAAAAACAAAAACAACAAAAATGTCCTGGTAGAAAGTGGGTTACGTAATATACGTGCGTTGGCAGAAAGATATCCGAAAGCCAAAATCTACTTTCACCAGGACCTTTGACGATAGATGGGGTAACTACCGCTTTAGCGATGAAAAACTATTTAGAGAACAACGGTATTGAAGTCGTTGATTCTGAAATAATTCAATATGGGGATAAGGAATTCGCTATTAAGAAAACTGATGCTGAGGGAGATATAATGCCGGTCTTAGTTGATTTTGCTCACGGTAAACCAATGTTTACTATACACACTGACCACCACGATAGTCAGGCAGGTGCGGAAGATACTGGTTCGACTTCATTTAGACAATCTCGTTCAAATGTTGAAACTATTTCACAGGTTGTGTCGGCAAACGACATTTTTCCTAACGAAGATATTAAATTAATCTCAACTGTCGATTCGGCCGATTATTCTAATAATGATATTGATGTAGATAAAGTAATAAATTACTTATTTAAAATTGATGTTAACCTACCGGCGTTTAAAAACAAAATGTTATTAGGTTTAGTTATAAATAAATTATTGTTGGCGTTTAAAAACAAACCGGGATTCTTAGAGGAGTTGGTTATGACTTCTACACCATCACTTATGAATATTCTTCAGAATATTAAAAGGATAATGAAGGAGAAGAATTTTCCCGATGTTGAAATTTTACAAAAAAATGCTGACGATTATGTAAACCAAATGAAGAATAGTCCAAATGTGAAGGTTGATGATGGTATTATTGTTCAGTATGGTGGTGGGAGTATGTTTAAACCGGGTTCTTACGATAGATATACCCCATTTAAAAATAATCCTGAAGCTGACTTTATCGTTATCGCTTGGCCATTAGGGTTAGTTCAAGCGTCTTGTAATCCATTTAAAAAAGATCGTGAACTTAAAGGTGTTAATTTAGGGGAAATAGCTCAAGAAGTTTTATCTAGATGGGAATCTCAATTAAAAGAAAAGGAAATTTCGTTATCAACAATTAAGTGGGTGTCTGAATCCGGAAAAGGTTTTGGTCCTGAGTCGGTAGGGTTCACATTTAAAGATTTCGTTGCTTTATATGGTAAAAATTATAAAGATAGGCAAGATGGTAGAAAAGATTTGTTAAATATAGGTGAGATGATGGAAATGCCGTTTGAAGACCTATCTGAAGAAGATAGAGTTTATTTGGATGATATATCGGTAAATGCTTGGGACTTCATCCAATCAGGTAGTGGAGGTCATAAGTGTATAACAAATATTGGTGGGTTAAATTATATGGGTAAGGGAACGAGACCACCTAAGGGTAAATATGATTACAATAAAGATTCAGTTGATGCCCCATACATAAAATTCACTAAAATGATTCAACAAGAATTCGTTAAAAAGTTAAGAGAAAAAATTAATGGTTCGAAAGATATTCAGGAATCGTATGTTAATCAAATATATAAGTTAAAGGAATCTAAAAAAGCTGAAATGATAAACTCAAACAGTGAAGAATTTATTAACAATTTAGAGAAAATTGATGGTAAAATTGAACAATCTGATAATAAAACAATGACATTTAAAAAAAAAGTTGAAACATTCCAAGTCGCTTTAGAGTTGTTAGGTTATAATCTTAATCAATATGGTGTTGACGGTTTATTTGGTCCTGAAACAGGTGAGGCTCTTAACAAATTTAAAAAAGAAAATGGTATTGAGTTAAGTGATAGTGGTACTTCGACTTTTGATGGTAAAACAAAAGATGTTATGGTTGAAAAAATTAAAGATTTAAATATAACTGATGAAGATATTAAAAAATATATAATACCTTCTAAAGAGTTTACATCGTTAGACGGTAAAATAACTCATAAATATAGTGGGAAAGCGGCTCAAAACATTCAACGATTAGTGGATAAAATGATAGAACATGGAGTTACTGATGTTGCATCTCAAATAGGTATGTTAGCTGTGATAGGTAAAGAGACTCATTTTATAAATAAAAAAGAAAAGGGTTACCAAGGAACGTCTAACGGTAGAATAAGAGATATCTTTTCGAGGACTAGAAAAATTTCTGATGACGAACTAAATAATTTAAAGAAAAATTACGATAAATTCTTTAACTTTGTATATAATGGTAGAATAGGTAATGATGGCAATAATGATGGTTCTAAGTATGTTGGTAGAGGGTTTAACCAATTAACGGGTAAGTCTAACTATCAGAACTATGGAAGTCAGGTTGGTATGGATTTGGTAAGTAATCCTGATGTTATGTTAGATGATGATGTTGCGGCTGATGTTGCGGTTAAGTTTTTAACTAAAAAGGGTTTAAAAAGTTTTTCGGACCCTAACGAAGCGACAATATATTATGCTGATATTAATTCCGGTAGTCCAAAAAAACGAGCTAGAGAAAATTCGATGGAGGAGTTACAGAAATTTGATATTGCATAAATAAGTTTAACTATAGATAACTCCTTATTTTTTTTTTGTAATCGAATGTGTTTACTTTTTAGTTCACTTGTAAACTTAAAGATTTACAAAAAAAATGGAAAATCATAGAAAACTTTTAATTAAGATGTTGACCCAAAAGATTTAACCTTTTTCTAAAGATGTTAGGTCTTTTTTATTTTAATAGTGTCGCCCACATTAAAACCTATCTTATCGTAGGACCCTGAAGGTAGTTCTAAAACCATATCACCTTCACCACAAAAATTATCACAATCTTTAGTCTTACAAGGTTGACAATCTTTATGTATTTTAGTTATTACTTTGTTTTTAATGAATAAGATATCCAAAGCGACGATACAATTTTTCATCCAAAAACAATGTTCTTTATCATCCATTAAAAATAACATTCCACTAAAGGTCGAGTCAAATTTCTTACCCATCATTCCTCGTTGAATGTCTTCCGGTTTATGAACAGGTTTAACATTGAATCCGTAGTTATTTATTATTACTTTCATAATGATAAATATTAGGATAATTGGTTAATTAAAAAATAAGTTCACTAATAATATTTTAACTTAAATTTGTCGTTTACTAAAAAACGAAGTATTTATGGTTTATACACAGCCCAACACCCCTTTCTTTAATTTAACAAGTTGGCTTAACATTAAAAAACCTCATTAATTAAAAATTTAGAGGTTTTTTTTTGTTTTATTGAAAAACGTTTAATATATTTGTATCATAAATAAAACGAGATATGATGACGACAACTAATTATTCAATTGTGATTCAACACGAAACTTACGGGAAATTGTTAAATGAGGTATTCATTGATGGGGTACAATTCAAAATTTTTCTTAAAATGGTTCAGGGGTGCATCGAATTAAATGAAGATTTAAGTTTCTTCAACGGGACTGATTTCTTAATCCACATACCTTATAAACATTTGGTCGAATGTATTATTACAACTTCAAATGTTGAATATACATTAGCTGACCACATGAGAAGTAAAATAGAGTCTGAGGTAAGTTAAAAATTATGATAATGAGTTTTCCTAATTCTCACTAAAAAATAGGGTGGTGGAGTTGGCCGGTAACTAAAATCAATCGGGCTCATTAAAAAGGGGGGACACTCCCCCCTTTTTTCTTTTTTCGGATATTTATCAATAAATTACACAACGATGAAAAAAAATATTATAGTATCTGAAGAACAATTAAGAATGTTATCCGATAAGGTTAAAACAGTTAAAGAAGATAATAATAACCATTCTATGGCTAAGAAACAATTATTCACTATATCTACTTTAGCGAATCAAATGTGGAAAGAAATGGATGATAATGAACAATTAGAGGATTGGCAAGAAAGTAAGATAGCTCAAGCTGAACAAAGTATTATTGCGGTTGTTAAATCATTTATGTATGATGAATTCATTGAGACACCTCAAGGTTTAGAGGGGATTAATTTAGATGATATTATTATTGGGCAATAATTTGTAATATTATTTTACATTTAGAAATATTTATCTTATTATTAGGTAAAGAAAAAAAAATAATGGAAAAACCAATTATAAATAAGAACCAAGTGTTCACCGACAAAAGAGGTGTGTTCGCACCTTTAAAATTAACTTACAACAATGGAGAATTTAATAAGAATTGGATTCAAAGTAATGTAAGTCTAAACCCCAATAAATTTACCTTAAGAGGTTTACATTTTCAAACGGGTATTCATGCTCAATCTAAATTAGTTAAAGTGATTGATGGTCGTTTACTAGATGTTATTGTTGATATTCGTAAAGGTTCGGATACGTTTATGGATGTCCATATGTTTGAGATGAGTCCGGGTGATGAGGTTTTGGTACCAAAAGGGTTCGCTCACGGATTTGTAACGTTAGAGGAAAACACTATTGTTCAATATTTGGTAGATAATGATTATTCTCCTGAGAACGAGGGTTCTATTGTTTGGGTTAGGTTTAGTGAAATAATGGGTAAATTAATGGAATTGACTGATGGTGAGTTTAACCACAGTAAATTAACTATTGCGGAAAAGGATTTGGAGACTAAGAATTTTAATATTTAAATTTTCCTAATAGACCCCGGAACGAAGTTATCTTCGATAAACTCGGTAGATTCTATATTGTCACTTAATATTTTACCGTCATCAGGCATAGTAACACCCTCATAATATAAAAACCTAAAAATTGGTAAAACATCATTACCCGTTGGGTTGTAAGAACCTAACGAATGTCTAAAATGTTCACTTACGACTCTCTTTTCCCTAACCTCCCAATCAAATTCGAAATTATTAAATGTAGGTTTCTCTAACGATTCGGATGAATCGAAATCGGGATTTAATTCCATTAATTGGTGTAAGAAACTATAGTCGGAAGTTTCACCGTAATCGTTACTACTTAGCCCGGTTATTTTAACGACCTCATCGCACAATGATATAAAATTAGTATTATCTAAATCCTCATCAGGATTGCCGGTATAGTGAGGTTTTATTATTTTTAAAGCGAGTTTTAACACTTTATCCGGTAAATTCTCTAAGATAGATGGTTCGTGAATCATAGTTTTATCGTTTATTTATAAATATAGTTATATTTATAAATAAACGATAAAATGACTAAGATAATAATAAATAAAAAATTTAGTGATGTTGCTGTTAATAATGGGTTAATTAAAGAACAGAAAGAAGGAAAAAAAGGTTGTGAAGAAATGATATCCAAATTATTTCATTCTAGAACTCAAGCTCATGTACTTCATTTACAGACTAATTCATATGCTGAACACAAAGCGTTACAGAAGTATTACAATACAATTGTTGATTTAATTGATGATATTACAGAATCCTATCAAGGTAAACATGGTATCATTGAGGGCTATAAGTCTTATGATATTGTAAACTATCAAAATAATTCTCAGGTAGTTAAGTACTTCCAAGATTTAGAAAAAGAGGTTCAAAAACTTAGAGAATTTTTCAAAGAAAGTTATCTTCAGAATGAGATTGATAATGTTGAGAAATTAATAAATTCTACAATATATAAATTAAAATACCTAAAATGATGTTAAGAAATATTATCCGAAGAACTATTAAAGAACAATTTGGTGAGAATGACAAGCCGTTAAATAGACAAACAATATCCTTATTTAAGTTTTTAAATAAGAATAAAACTAAATACCCAAAAAAAGACGACTTACTTAAATTTATAAGGGGTATGATGCCAACTATAGGTGAGCCTGATTCTGCTGGAAGAACCTATTATGAAGTTTATACTCAAAACTATAGACCGGAAGGTGATTATGAAAATATAAATTATGCCGACTTCAAAAACTTCAAAGAATTTAAACAGAGAACAGTTACAAACTCTACGGCTTATGAATATAGTTCCGGAAAAATACCATTTAAAGGGTCAAACCTTCAGGGGTTATGGGAGGTTAATAGTGAAAATCAGTGGTATTACGTTGTTTTGTCTTATGAGTGGTATGTGTTATTTTTATTTATTGGTGGTAAGTGGTATGGTAACTTAGATACTTATTCGAGTTCAACAGGGAGACAAGCCTCACAGGTTAACCCTGTGCGTTATAATTCAGGGTTAGGTGAAAAGGTTACGTATCTCACAACTAATGAGTTGAGGTTAATGAAAATGGGTACTATAAACATGGATGGTATATCCTCTCAAAGAGTTAATGGTTTTGTTGACGTGTTTAATGATGGTCTTATTGGGAAAAGAAAACTTATAAATGTATATGCCGCTTACGGTGAAACCCCTCACAGAGCTAGTTTTGTCTATAAAGATATTGAAGTTAACGATGGTAAACTTTTAATTAAGATTGATATTGTTAATGCTGGTGAAGTTATTGATAGAAAGATGGTAGTGAGTAATGAAGAACTAAGTGACGATGTTAAAAAAAGGATTGAGGGAGATATTATTAATATGGTTGTTCGGAATCATAGCCAATATCTAACCGATGATAATGTTGAATTTGAGTTTACGTATTAAATTTTAAAAAAAAAGTGTCCTAATAAGACACTTTTTTTGTTAAAATTTTGAGATAACCCTAAAATCTATTGCCATGTCATCTTCAAAATTTTGACCGTACTTTAAATTGATTGTCCCTTCTTTGAAGTCAAGTTCAAACTGACCTTGAGACCCATCATTAATTTCCCACCCAGGATATTCTTCTAACATAGTATAACATAATCCTTCGATATCGTCATTAACTTGTTCGTCCGAAGGGGATTTTCCAAATAAACTAATATGGTCTTCGACTGCACCGTTATCACCAACACCTTCAAAATTAATTACACCCGTGAGAAAACCTTGGGATATCATATCATCGCAATATTTTTTCAACTCCTCACTTTCGGAGGAATCTATCATACTTGATGAATATTCTTGTTTTATAATTTTTTCCCACGCTCTGATTGATAAAACTTTTTCAGTACAATCTATTTCAAATTCTAACGTCAAAAAGTTATCGTCGTCAGAGAGTTTGGTTAAATCGTTATCTTCAATTAAAGTGTCTATTAGTTCATCTATCGCATCATAAGATTCTATATCGCTTCCGTATGGTACTACCCAGTTATCCTCTGACCACTCTTCAGAACCATATTGGAAATAGTAGGCTCTTGTGACCTCATTGCCACCAAAACCTCTACAGTAATATGTAAATATAGTTAAAGTTTTTTGTTGTTCTTTGGTTAATTTAATTTCCATAATCCTTTTGTTTTAATATAAATATGTTAGTCTGTGTCAATTTTCAAGGTTCTTATCATCCAAACCGGTTTTTCTTTGGATTCTATGGCTTGTATCCACTCACGAGGTGTTGGTATATAATTATAACAATCTTCTTTAATATGGTCAGTTAAAATATATCTAGTATAAACAACTTTACCATCTGAGTTAGTAAAATGAGTTCCAAAACGTTCTTCGGCTTCTTGAATTCCCATACAATGATGGCGAAACATTCTATGTAATGAATTTGGTAACCAATTTTTAGATATGTCCATCCATTCGTGAAGGAATAAATAGTCGGTGTATAGTCCTCCATATTTTTTTGAGGATAATTTTGCGTGAATAACTGCGTGAGACATAATTTAAATGTGTTTAGTAGTATTTATTATTAGATATAGTATATGGGAAAAATATTTTTTGGAAATGATTATCAATTTGGACATTGTCATTTTTTTGCGGAGTTTTTAATTAAGACTTTTAAAGAGATAATACCTAATGAGGAAATTGTATACCATTTAATCTTAGCTGAACGGTTAGATGGGGATGATATTGTTATTGATGAGGTATTAGTTCACGCTTATTTAAGGGTTAGGGACCTTCTTATTGACTCTGAAGGGGTACATACTATTGAAGTTGCTTCGTTAAGAGAGAAAGAGTGGGCCGACCGAGAAAAAGACTTAACTCCGGAAGGTTATGATTTTGAAACGTGGCAGGATGAATGTGATTATATACCTGAAATATTTTTTAATAAATTTTGTTCTACAAAACACATAAAACAGGATGTGGTGGATTTCTTAATGAGAGATGATATACAACAATTAATAAATAAATATAGATAATATGACTGTTGATAATGTAATTGAGGAATTTTATAATAACACTGATGAAGTAATTAACCTATTTGGTTCGTTAGAGTCTATTTTATTTTTTTTATATAAAAAAGGTAGGTTAGATGAAATAGACCCATTCGACCACTTATTAGAGGAATATCAGAGTGGAATTTTGTATTATATGATGACAGAACTTGGTGATTATGATGTTATGAGTTCTGTCATAAATATCATGGGTGATGATGTTGAAAAAAATGGGGATGGTGGTTTCGATTTAACTATCAATGAGAAGGATAAGTTGGCGGAATTGTTTAGTTATGGTCGTTACTCAGATGATAGACGTATTGTTAAAAAGGTTATGGGTGATGATTGGTTTGATCCTTTTGACCACTTTCATCATGACCTTCAAGATGATATGATTGAGAATTTAAATGAGGAAAATATTAATAAATTAAAGAATTTATTAATTTTGAAAAACGTTAAGATAGACCTTAACGAATTACTTGAAATTTCAACTCAAGATGAAGACAACCCAAAAGAATTGTTACATCAACTATTTGGTGGGGAATCGGATATTGTCGAATTATCTAGCGATAATATTGGTAGGGTTTTTAATAATGTTAAAATATTAAAATATCTTCTTATGACTCATTACTTGGACATTCAAATGGAGTTAGAGAATTTATATATTTGGTCATATAATGATGCTTGGGTCGAGGAAATTACCGATGAAATTTGGGATAACTTATCAACGTATTTTGATGTTAAAGATAAACAATGGGTCCATACTCCGAATACTAATTTTCATTATTTTAAAATGAAAATACATGATGGTGTAATGCAAGATGCTATAATATCTTTCTTACGGCATACTAAAGATATTGATTCTCAGTTATCTATAATTGAATTCTCAGGGATAATTGAGTTGTTACAATATTTAATGGAGGAGGAGATATATGAATTTCTGAAGATTAGAACGCCGGACTATCCGGATTATAGTTTAGTGGTAAAGAACATAAATTTAGGTTTTGACGAATATTTGTAATATGACGGTTAATAGTAAAATAAAAGAAGTGTTATTTAAGTATTGGAAGTCGAATGGGGTTGATACCGATGAATCGACGTTATCTTTATTCGGAATTGATAAAGGGGCGACCAATGAAATTGAAGATGTTCAGTCGTTAGTGATTGAGTATTATGGTGGTCGTGATGAGGTCTTAAAAAAATTAAAGAAACTTGAGGGTGGAACCTTATATGGTGAAACATATGGTGAATCGATAAGAGGTAAAGTATTTAACGTTCTCTACGATAAAGGCGATAAAACTTTCTTTTGTTCTGTCTTAGTAGATGGTGATGGTGAGATTGAAATTGAGGATGGTAAAACGAATACCATATACAATGAATATATGGATGTGGGGTTAGATATGGCCTTCCGCCGTTATATAAGTATGATTATTGAGGATATGTTAGCCGAACAAATAACTTTAAAGACAGGTATCAATATTTACCTTAGTAGGTTTGAAGTTAGTGAACCGGGAAAATTTTAAATTATGGATGAAAAAATAACAGATTTGATAATTAGCTTTTGGAGAAAGAATGGTGTTGATACATCCAAATCTTTTTTAAGTTTGTTTGGAATACCTATTGATGATGACGACATATATGGTTTGGTTGTTGAATTTTATGGTGGTGTTGAACAAATACTTATAAAGTTAAATAAGTTAGTTGATAAAAAATTTACTATAGAGGACGGTGGATATACTTACGATGCTATAATACGTAAATTTTCTGTCTCGGATGAAGGTTTCGTTTGTGAGGTTGACGTGGATGGTACAGGTGAAGTAGAATTATTTGCTTTGGATGAGACAATGAGTATATCTCAAGCGGTTAATGACGAGGAGATTGGTTGGGAAATAAAAATGGAATTGAAAGATACGGTTCGTTATTGGTTATATAAAAATATAAGTGAAATAACGGGAATTGTTGTTAATGTCGATGAATTATACGTAATAGGTGATGGGTTATAGAAAAAAAATTATAGGTTTAGTAGAGAAATTTGGGGTGCCTGAGACTTGTAAGGTTTTAAGTATAGGGATAGATGAGTTATTTGTTATAACTCAACAACCTATTGACTGTGAAAACGCTGCTCAAATCATTTATACACTGTACGGAAAAGGATTGTTAGTTAAAGAGTATAAAGGGTTTAGGATTACTCAAGATTCATTATCAGGTGTTATAGAATGGGATAAAGAGGTATACCACGGTTATCCAAACGTATCTTTAGAAGATGCTACACCTGAGATGCTTTTGGATGTTACTGATATATACGCTAAAGCCACTCCATTTTGGGATAATGAAAATATTGTTCCGGTGGAGGTAGAGATTTTCGTGGTAAATGACGGTGAGTATTTTAAATCACAAAAAATTGATGGTTTGTTTGAGTCTTATAGGACTCCTGAGAGTTTCAAAAATATTGAAAAGTTGATAATTTGGTTTAAAGAAGAATATTTAGAAGAAACATACAAAATTATTGAAGAACTATACAATGATAATTATAAATTATTAATTACTCAAACCATAAAAAATTAAACGAGGATTAGTTAAATTAATGATAGTGAATCTAATATTATTTGGTCTTTTAATGCCCAGTCAAACTCATATTCTCTAAAGTCGTAACCTACAAAATCAATCATATTTTCGTCATTTTCCAAATGTGTAATACATGAAAATTTGTCATTTAATATTTTATCGTAAATATCGTCATTTACTATCCTATTGTTAATAAATTCTAGTGAGTTAAATATTTGAGGGTTAAATGAATATAATACCAACGTACTAGTTAACGCTGACCCAAAAACCTCTACTTCACCATCACCATTACATTCGGTACACTTGACAAGACCTGTGGCGTCGCATGATGGACAGTCTACAACTTCACCACCATGACAACTTTGGCAACGTTTACTAACAATATCAAAATCATGTCTCATAGATTCCTCACCATCACCATCACATTCGGTACAATCTATTTCACCATTACCATCACATTTGGTACAATCTATTTCACCATCATCGCAAAATTTGCAGGGTCTTTCGACGTCTTTTTCTTCTATAATTGTCATTATAGACTTAAATAACGCCCT
>Ga0210003_1000249_pt1 | contig 47951 bp, 54 predicted proteins | sample LantaG_FD_182804 | JGI IMG/M metagenome (GOLD analysis project Ga0210003, IMG submission 182804) | Deep subsurface microbial communities from Baltic Sea to uncover new lineages of life (NeLLi) - Landsort_02402 metaG (SPAdes) (version 2) | ecosystem: Environmental > Aquatic > Marine > Oceanic >... | reverse complement strand
AGCTGGTGGTCCTGGAGGATTTGGAGCTCCTCCTAGAAATCATTTTTAATTAATGCGTAAGTTTAGAAATAGTTTATTTTTTTTTCTCTCTACTTTTTATAATGGTAAAGAGACATGATAAAGGACATGATGGCAAATACCACATTGGTAGCCACACTTATGACAAATTAGAGGGCTCTAGAGCTCAAGTATGGCACGGAACTGCTTACAAGACTTCTGGTGACTTGAAAAAATCCGATTTAAAAATGCACAATGGTCGTATTGTTTCCAAGAAGAAGAGTGAGCTTGCTAAATCTCAAAAACATCTTAAGAATCATCTTCAACCTAGAGGCAGTGGTGTATTCGGAACTGTAGGAAAGAAAGGAAAGAAAGGAAAGAGAGGAACAAGGAAGAGAAAGGGTTCTCGTAAAAGATAAATTATTAAATAAATAATTATAATTATAATATTTATTTAAACTTGTTAATTGTGTTTGTTAATTATTTTTTGAATAAATTCTTTTGAATTATCACTTGTTCTATAAAAATTAACTAGTTCAGCTGGACTAACAATTTCATCTCTAATTTTAGAAAGATATTTAGCAGGAATTTTGGAATCGTAATAGTGAGTATACATTTCTTTAATAGTATTAAGACTAGCATTTTTCATTTCCACTTGTAAATCTATTCTACCAGGACGGATTAATGCCTTGTCTATTTTGTCATAATAATTGCTAGTAATTATTAATATTCGTCCTTGATTTTCATCAAGACCATCTAACAAGTTTAAAATAAATGACAATGTTAGTTTACCGCTATTATCTTTTTTAAATGAACCCTTTGTGTTGTCTTTAGATGATACCATATCTACTAATGATTCTAAAACAATCATATTATCAGATGTATCAGATGTATCAGTAGTATTTTTTTTATTATTTCCTCTATCTAATACCAAATCAGTCATACAATCGATATCTTCAAAAACAATAATTTTATTGTTAAAATCAATTGTATTATCACAATTTTGTTTACTATATGTTGATTCAAAATATGCTTTATAAAAATCTTCTTCATTTTGAATTTTATTTAATGGAATTTGAATTAAATGTCGATTTAATTTGTTTGCAATACATTTAATAATAGAAGTTTTTCCTGTTCCTGGAGGGCCTGACAATCCAATACCTAATGTGTATGGATGTCCCTCTCTTTCATACCAGTCTTTATTATTCATAAAAAAATCTATTTTTTTGATTAATTTATCTTTTTCATCAAAATATAAATTATCAAATCTTCGTGTAGATGTGAAAGGTCTTTCGAGCCAATTTATTTTTCTACCGTCATCGTTATTAGATTGATAATTTAAACTATAAATATATTTATTGTTTAATCTAGATTGTTCTAATTTATCATTATATTTTATAGTTAATTTTTCGATAAAATCTTTAATCTCTGATAGTGATAATTTATAACTATAAATACTAATTTTAATAGTTTCTACTTTACCAGTAACCTCTATCATTTTATCAGAATCTCCATTATTATCAGAACTTTTAACATTTGCAAATATATTTTTATCAGTATCCAGCGCAAAACTAGTTAAATGTTGGTCTACAATAAATATATTTTTATCATTAGTCTTATTTTCTTCATCGGTTATAGAACTAATCATCTCTTTTAATGATGTAATTCCCTGATAATTTAAATCGTTATTTATATGATCCCAAATAGCTTCAAATCTTCTACTCCATATTGTTGTAACATTTGATGACCAATTATTACTTCGAAAAACTCTTTTTCCTTCTATTGTGATTTCACTTGCCATTCTTCCTTTGAAAAATTGAATAATAGAACTTATGTTAATATAATCAAGTATATTGACCATATAATTAAAAAAAGCTCCAACAAATGATGTAAATATTAAGCTAATAATCAAATCAGTCGTTGGGTCACCTGTTTTAAAATTCATAAGAGCATTTAATTTTAATGTTTGAAGTATTTCACGAGGATCCATTTTATATAATTAATTTAAATTTTTAAGTTAATTATATTTATGCTATAATATATAGCGTTAGTGTGTGGTTTTTTAGATATTGCCAAATGATTCTACTTTAATGAAGTTATCCTCTATAATATATAATTCTGACTCTTCTTTTATAAATTTTTCGAAATATCGTTTACTTGCTGTAAATTTATTTTTGTTACCACAATACATTTGATACATTTCAGTAATAGGGATTTCATCAGTATAAAATTCTGTATGTGAAGTAATTGATTTATATTTTTTAAGTGAATTAATAATATCTTCTTTCTTATTCCATAATTTACACTTTGTGTTTAATAAATATTTATCATCATCGATAAATATATCTGAATAATAATGTCTAATTAAATCTAATATACTATTTTCATCGATATTCATCTTTGTATGATATGTAAATAATGAACATAATTCATCGATTTCAATTTCTTCGTTAATATTATCACTCATTTCCATATTATCGTTCCAAAATTTAATAAATTTACTAACGGTTGGTAATAATTTACTTGTACAATCCAAAAAAACATCTTTTTCTTCGTCATATTTCAAATGTTCGATTAATTTATTTTTAAGAATTGTGGTAAAAAACATATTTTGGAATCTTTCTCCATCTATGAATTTTTTCCAAAGAAACTGCATGTTTTTCCAGCTAATAGAACAACCAATACTGTTTTCGACATTATTGTTTGTAAAATGAGTAATTATATCATTTTCACTATTATTTTTAAGATATAAAGCATATTTTTTAAGATTTTCATCCTTACAATATTCTAATAAAAAGTTGTCCGCGTTTTCATATCTTGTAGAATAATAAGCAGCTACACAAAATAAATCTAAAGCCTCATTTTCTTTAACATATGAATTCCAATTGTCAATGTTCATAAATTCCCACAAGTCTACAAATCTACAATCTGTAAATGAATGTTCATAAAATTTAAATTTGAATATATTTAATAAATTTGGAGTTCCAAATAACATACACGATAAACTAGATAGTGCCTTTAAAAAAGGTTTTGTCTTAGGATGTAGAAAATAAATATAGTTACTTTTCTTTAATAATATATCTCCTATAATAGTTAAAAAATATTTTGCCTTTTCTTTTGTATCACAAATAGAAGGATGTAACTTGTTAATAACATTTTGAATTGTTTCTGATTCAGGAATACATGAAAAAATATCTCGTTCCTTTATTTTTTTAAGAATTGTTACCTTTAATTTTTGCTTCCAATCCATCAGTGTTTTATTTGAACTTATGGCAGTTAAAATAGCATACTGGATATCATCTTCTTTCACCAAAGAAAAATTTTTATCATTGTATTCAAAAAATAATTCTGATGTCGTATGATAATAAAATTTATTATTATAAAGAAATTTTTGAATAAATTGTTCAGATTCTTTTTCTAGTTTATTTTTCCTTTTCTCTCGTTCAATAATAGTTGTATTTGTATTTTCTAACATCTCTGGTAAGTTAGTAATACAATTAATCAATCTAGTTAATATTATAGAATTATTCTCGTATTTATCCCATTCATTTAATACTACTTCTAATAATTTGTTTTTAGTAACTAATTCGTCCATTTTTATAATATATAATATTGTTTTTAAATATTTTTATATATTATATTATGTCAGATGTATTAATCTTTAATAAAGATGACCAAGAAGATGAATTCTGGGATTATGTAACAGAAATTAACAAAAATGCGCGAGTTCATTACTGTCAAGGAAAAATAGGTGAACAATTTGTTACTGATACTTTAGATGGATGTGATTGGGTCTTTGTTCATACATTTAATCGTGATATTAGAGGTTTTGCCTGTGTGACTATTAATTCAGATAAGAATGGTAATGAATATTTATATATTGATTTAATTTGTAATTCAATGTTTCATAATATGGCTACTAGAGGAACTGGTGATGATCGCAGAATAGGAGGTAAAGGAATTATCGATAAAGTCATTAATTTAGGACTTGAATTAAATGTAGCATATATTAAACTAAGTGCTATTGATGATGTTATACCTTACTATTATAAATTAGGATTTAGATTTATGAATGTTGAATTAGAAGGTAAAGCCACAGAGTTAGTTGAAAGTTTGAGAGAATCTCAAAAAGAAGAGAATGAGGAGGAGGTAGAGAGAAAATTAAATTTAATTATAAAGAGATATTATCCAGGTTACTTGAGTGAAAGAACACAGCAACAACTAGGATTATTATCGGGCAGTAGAATTGAGCCAATGCAGGAACAAGGTATTCCAATGATATATCTTTTAAGAGAGGTTCGTGGTGGTAAAAAAGTCCCAAAAAGATATATACCCAAACAATTGACTAGAAAAGATAAGAAAAAGCAAAGAAGTATGTTAAAAAAATCGCGAAAAATGTATAAGAAAGGAAAATATTATACAAGAAAGAAGGTTAAATCTTTTAAATCCAAAACAAGTAAACATATTTTAAAGGCGAGAAAAATATATAAAATAGATAGTGTTAAACCTTCTAAGAAACTGGCTAATAAAACTGGATGTTCCGTAGCATCTTTGAAAAAAATAGTCAAGAAGGGTGAAGGTGCTTATTATAGTTCGGGTAGTAGGCCGAATCAGAGTGGTAAATCATGGGGTTATGCTAGATTAGCAAGTTCAATTACAGGTGGAAAAGCAGCTGCTGTTGATTATAATATTCTTGAACATGGATGTAAAAGGGAAAGTCTGGCTCTTCGACTAGCAAAAAAAGCCAAAAGAAAACATGGATATGGAAAGAGAAGAACACCTCAAACTAAACTTTAAAGAGAGAAAATAGGAGAAAAATTCGATACATCTTGGAATAATTGTAAATTATTTACACCACATACATTTCTTTTTGTCTTCTGAACATGAAAGACATTTCATAGGTATTAAATATAAATATCCAAATGGATTAGATACATGATCAGGATTCGAATATCCATGAACTTTTTTTGCGCCACAATCTAAACATTTCCCACGACATGGACTTAGGGGGAATATAAGAGTCACATCTAAATTTGCGTGTTTATCGCATATATAATTATATGTAGTCATTTAATTATATATTTACTTTATTTTTTAGATTTTGTTTTATTGTTTTCTCTCTTTGGTTTTTTAGATTTGGATAATTTGATTGGGTTGTCTAATGTTTTAAAGTATGTCCATGGTTGTGAAGGTCTATCATGTAAATAAGGTCCAAATCGTTTCCACTGAATATTTTGTTTGATAAATTCTTTGGCATAAAATGGCATTCCACAACTAGTTCCCCATCTACCATAAAATCCCATATGTTTACAAGATTCGGAATCAGCAACACAACCGTCTACTGCTCCTCTAGGCTGATATGGTAAAGGTCGATCAGCCTGACTCATAAAAGCTCTATCATCTAATTCATAGTGTGAACAACATGTTCGAGAACAAGGATTAGTTTTATTTAAATATACATCATAATGATCTGCTATAATTTCTTGAGCAATTTCAATATTAATTTTTCCTTTATGTTGTTCCATTAATTCTTCCAAACGAACTTTTCTAGCACCTTGATGGCGTCTTATATCATCAAATCCAGTATTAATACATTCTAAATTTCTAATACGAGCATCATACGGAGCATTAAATCCAATGAAATATCCATTCTTTTTTCTCTCTACATTTACAAATTCTAGTCCTAATTCTATTCTCATAATCTCATTATTTTTAGTATCTCCAATTAACCATGAATTTGCGTAATCTCCAGAATTACCTTTTTTAAGAAATTCTACATAATCATCTAAAGTATTAGCATATTGCATACAATTTCTTATTCTTACAGTTATTGGATCTTCATTTTTAAAAGCAATAAATCCTCCAATTGTTGTTTCTGTTCCTATAAAACCTTTACTATTAACAAAAAAATCTGTTTGGCTGGATATATATCCAGGAGCCCCTTGATATAATATGCGATGTCCTTTATCTGGTTTGATATCAATAATATTGTTAAAATATTGTCCATCTATGAAATTATCGAATGAATTATGTCCACAACATATTTTACCATCATGTGTATAATCACCTAATGCCATAAAAGCAGAACATTTATCTTTTGAACCACCTTCCATAGAACCAATTGATGGTAAAGATTTAAGTAAATGGCCATATTTCTCTTTTAGTTTTGGCATTTTATCCAAAAACACTGATATTTTGGGCATAGCATAATCTAATGAAGCTATATTATTCCATAAAATTAATTCATCTAAATCAACACTAGCTCCTTTGGCAATACCTTTTAATTCATCAAAAAACTCAGGATAATGTTCTTCTATTGGTTTTTTGAACATAAAATTACTTAACTCTACAAAAAAATCAACCCGAAATCCATGAGTATCATATAAATTCCATTCCATTGTTTTTAAACATTCCTTAATTTCTTCTTTTAGTAAGGTTCCGTGGGCGATTCCTCGTTCTGTAGGATTACCTTTGATTGAAATATAATTCCATCCATTTTTTTTAAATTTAAAACCGTGTTTAACCTTCATTATATATAAAATGGAGAATATTTATTTTATATATAATTAATCCAATCCTATTCGTTTTGCCAAATCATCATCAGGATCACCTTTATGTTTATGTTCTACTTCTTCTTTTTCATTTTTTTTTACTTTTTTTGGAATAGGAATTCCCATTATTTTACTTACTAAACTAGAGAAACTTATCGCAAATGCTACTAAAATAACAAAAAATGCTATAATATCACTCTTAGATAATAATTGTTTTAGAAAAAAATGATTAATTAATAAAACTAATATAAATTGTGTGATAATTAATAAAAATGTATCTTGAGTTTCTGAAACTAAATTATGTTTATGCCCTAAACCTATCGCTATTGTCATAAAAAACCAATCTAACCAAGCAAAAGGTATCGCCATTAAAAACGCCTTAAACATAGAAATATTTGGATATTTTAGAGTATAAAATTGTCCCCACATTGAAATTGTTTGTGCTATTATAAATGATGCTAAAAATTGGATATAATATATTATTTTATTCATATTTATATATATATACTAATGAAAACAAAATTTACAGTTAATAGATTTATATTATGGATAATACTTAATTTATTTACAGTAGCATTAATGGATTTAGCCTTATTCCATCAAACTACTCCAGAGCTGGAAAATGCTCCTTTTTCTAAAAAATTGGCTTGGGCGGAGTTATGGGCAACATTAGAATGGATGTTTGTAATTCCATCAATTCGTATGGGAAACTTATTTTTAACCGCTCCACAATTATCATTGGCATCATATGTATTTGATTTTATGGGACAAATTGTTACAAATAGATATTGGTTAAAAGTTCCTACAACTATTGATGATTATGTTGGAATGGTAATTATTATGATTGGTATGGCAATATCTGCATATAAAATATTCGATTAAATAGTTTTAATTTTTAAATATAAACGCATAAGTATTTAAAGATTTATGGTAAAAATTAAGTATAATATGTCTTCGACTGAATCTAATAATGTTTTGACAATTAAAACAGTTCAAATAGCTCCTTTTCGAACTCTTATGACTGCCTTAAAGGATATTCTATTAGAAACTAACATTACCTTTAAAAAAGATGGTATTAGAATTATTAATATGGATAAATCACATACTATGTTAGCCCATTTATTTTTAGCTGCTGAAAATTTTGAACATTACGAGTGTAATAAAGAAAAAATTGTTATCGGCGTTAATATGTTCCATTTGTTTAAATTAATTAATTCTATAGATAATGATGATACATTAACAATTTATATTGAAAACAACGACTATTATGATGGTATTGTCTCATTTTTAGGTCTTAAATTTGAAAATGGGGATATTAAACAATGTAAAACTCAAAAATTAAGACTTATTGAACCTGATACTGATGAATTTGAGGAACCAGATGTTCATTTTTCTTCAGTTATTAATCTTCCCTCATCCGATTTTCAAAAAATAATTCGAGATTTATCTTGTATTTCTGAAAGATTAGAGATTAAGTCAGTGGGAAATGAATTAATTTTCAGATGCGAGGGACAGTTTGCTACAGCCGAAGTTAAAAGAGAGGAATCTTCAGGAGGTATGGAGTTTATCGAAAAACAAGATTCTAGTAAAATTATTCAAGGTGAATTTTCATTGAAAAATTTGGGTTATTTTATTAAATGTACTAATCTTTGTAGTCAAATTGAAATGTATTTGGAAAATGATTTACCCCTAGTAGTTAAATATTATGTAGCTAGTTTGGGAACCATTAAATTATGTCTTAGTCCATTGCCTTCTAAACACAGTGATTAAATATTATTATTAATAAATTTTAATAATAATATAATTCTACACCGCAAAAATGCAGTAATGTTTATGATATTTAATTATATATTCTAATCAATTAGAGGATAAAGTTATATTATAAATTATATATACACGATAATGCCAACGTCTAGTAAAGCAGAGGCTAGAATTGTTCAAGTCTTTAGAAAATCGAATCTAACGGATGGTGAGTTCCTACAAGAGATTCTAGCTAGAATAATGGCTGCGTCAAACGATTATGTGTCAAAATATCACAAACGCATTTTGAAGACGAAAACAGAAGATTGTGAAGACACAGAAGACGCAGAAGACTCAGAAGACGCAGAAGACGCAGAAGACGGTGATATTGTTAATGTGCGATATATAAGTCGGAGTGAAATTTGTACGGATGAGGGTGTTTGTTCTACCACAGCTGAGATTAGCCTGTGCTGATTTATTTAAGAAATAAAAAATATCATTTAATAATTTGACCGATATGTGCCAAACAATGATCATAGTAACGCAATACCGCTTACCATATACATTAATTATTTTTAATATATTTAAATATTCATTATCTAATATTTAAATATTTAATATTCCGGAGCGTGTTTCTTAAATAAACATCCATGAGCATCTATACCACTACTACAATTAATCATACTGGCATTCTGAAAATCACAATTACCTAACCAAATTTTTATGATACAAAAGTTTTTCTTAGGAGATATTGTTATACCATTTATACCTTCTTGTAATTTTGGATTACTTGATAAACTTTCACCAACTAATGAATATGTTAATTTCTTCCAACAATCATAAACATTTTTATTACTCACTTTATAAGAAAAACAGCCCCCCTTTCTGTTTCTTGGATCCTCCCATAGAGGTGTAATTCCTTTTCGCATTATAAACAACATACAATTCTTAACCAATCTTGAAGGCAATGCTTCAATTATTGCTACAGTATTCTCTACCGATTTGGCGTTATATATATTCTTATAACTGTTTAAAGACCAATCGGTATCATGGGGCATATGTGCCCAAAAATTCCACTCGTCATTTAATGGATGCTGTTGCATTGCTGAATTCACACTATGGGATTCCTCCATTATAGTATTAGCTATCAATTTTTTTTTAAATGATTTAAATAAATATATTATTATTCTTGATGTAGTTTCTGTTGTTCTGTTTTAACTATGGAACTTAGTAAATTTGTAGAAAAATCCACATCGAATGTATTTTCTGATATCTCTTCAATATGTTCAAATGAATCATCGTCCTTTTTTTTTGATTCTTCCTTTTCCTTATTTAAATTTTGTCTAGCTTTAAGAACACATGTATGTGAACAAAATGTTGGCTTTTCCTCATTATTTTCTTCATCTGTATTGGATAATTCCGATTCATTATCTGAATCTTCCTTAATATCCCTCCGCCCTTCTCCACAAAATTCATCATTATCAGATTCCACTTCTATGGACAATTCTGGCGTTTGGAATCGTGTTGGTTTTTTTGAAGAAAATGATGTTACACCTTCATCTCCAAACTTTATAAAAAATGGACTATTTAGATTTGCTGTTGACATATCTTGGCACATATAATTAACGCTAAAATCTCCCGACAAATCCTTATTATATACCTTCTTCATATACCATTTAAAAAAATTATATTTTAATATATTATTTTTTAATAAAAAATTTTTAGGTTCTTTTAAATTTATGTCAAATTTCTCGTTATCTATATTTAATTGAAAAATTATAAAATTTATATCACACTTATGTTCTATCGGAGATTTGATATCTTTAATTCCTGATTCACTTATTATGGTGTAATTCTTTTTAGGGTCGTTTTCATTATAATCTGTATAAAATAATAAATCATATTCCATTTCTTCAAGTTGCGATGAATCAATGTTTTTAACATATATTAATTCTTCACCATCTTTAATCAGTAATATTGGATACCTAAAATAATCATTTGTTAACTCATGAAAATAGGGAATAATTGTTTTTCTGTAAAATATTTTTGTTACTGTTGCTATTTCAGCAAATTTCCATCCAATATCATAACTGACCTCTTTACAATAATTATTACAAATATTAATAACATTTTTAGATGTTATATCTCGTTCATCGCCAGGAGTTTGAATATAAATAATACTCACACCTGTGTAAATTAACATTTCATAAATATTATATAAAATATTCCATGATCCTAAAAATAGTATTAATGGTATATTCATCTATATTAATTAAAAAATTTATATGTTTAAATTATTTAATTATAATTATTAATATCTTTTGGAGTGCCACTAGTTAAATCATTTGGATCATATTCTTCATTATTATTGTCGGTTTTATTTACAACTGTTGTGTTATTTGATGGATTTCTTACTATGAGTAATTCATCCGGATAATCGTCAGGATATTTGACATCATAGTTTAAGTTATCTGATGTTGGAGATAATCCAAACACAAACATTAATACAGCTGTGATGTAAGTCATTAATATGAATGGAATAAATACGATTAACCATGAAATTATACTTAGTCCTTGTTTACAAAGAATATTTAAAAGTAATGTAAAAATTATCATCACAATTGTTTTAAAGAATGCTGTATTATAAAATCCCTTAAATGTATCAATAATAATTTGTGTTAATGAAAAACCTAAATATAAAATTGCTGGAGGGCATAAATTATCTATCATTTATATTATAATATCATAAAAATATTTAAAATAGTGTAGCTTCACCATCTTTTATTTTTCCGCAAACATTACCAACTTCTCCATCTTCATCTTCATAAATATTTCCATTCTCTTCATCATCGCAATAATATGTTTTATCATCTATTTCAATTTCAATAACTTCCTCTTCTTCTAAATTTTCTGTTTCGCTTTCTTCTTCTTCTACCTCCTCTTCCTCTTCCTCTTCCTCCTCTTCCTCTTCCTCCTCTTCCTCTTCCTCTTCCTCCTCTTCCTCCTCTTCCTCCTCTACTTTTACTTCCTCTACTTTTACTTCCTCTACTTTTACTTCCTCTACTTCCTCTACTTCCTCTACTTCCTCTTCCTCTTCCTCTTCCTCTTCCTCTTCCTCTTCCTCTTCCTCTTCCTCTTCCTCTTCCTCTTCCTCTTCCTCTTCCTCCTCCTCCTCCTCCTCCTCCTCCTCCTCCTCTTCCTCCTCCTCTTCCTCCTCCTCTTCCTCCTCTTCCTCTTCCTCTTCCTCTTCCTCTTCCTCTTCCTCTTCCTCTTCCTCTTCCTCTTCATCTCGAAGAGCGCCTGTAATTGTTTCTACAACTTCTACCTTTCTAACAGCTATATACGGTGTTTCACTGGAAGGGAATGATGGAAACTTAGGCTTTTCTTCATCTTCATCTTCATCTGAACCAATTCCTTCCTCCTCTTCTTCATCACTAGATGTGTCATCCGATGAGTCACCAGGTTCAGTCTTTTCATTTTGAGAAAACGATATTTTATCAAGATCTATATAAGATGTAGTGATTGGTTTATCTGAGATTTCGAGTTTAATAGGTTCTGTATCGTCAGATGATTTACCTAAAATATCTAATTTTTCTCTAAGAGAATTATTTTCTTCGATAATTCTTTTCACAAAAGGTAATTGAATAATAATAGTAATAATATCATCATATTTTTTCATATCATCGTTATAAATTTTTGTTAAAGAATTTGAAAATTCCTCCTTCATTTTAGTATGAAATTCTTCAACATATTTATTTAAATTAGATGGTTGAGTAAGTCGTGTATGATTCTCCATTAATTTATCTAATGATATTCGTTTAATATAGTTTAAAAAACATTTAATAGAATATATATATAATGAGTGTGTTTACACAATCTGATACCAATGAAGTTATTGAAATTACATGTTCAAATGATGTGTTAGATATAAGTGGAGGAACCGAATTTAAGAAAACAGATCAACAATTGAGAGAAGAAAAAATTATTAAAGAGAGAGAATTACAAATAATACAAATTAAGGAAGAGTCTGTTAAAATGATATGTAGACAAACAGAATTATCAGAAGAAGAAGCAAAAAAAGAACTGGAAGAGGTTAATTATGATTATATGAAAGTTTTAAATAAATACTTTGGTGTAGAAGAAAAGAAAAGTAAAAAAATGAATACAACAAACCAACAGATTTATGGTGAAATAAGAAATTTAATGGATACTGGAGCTAAGAACTTTCGATTAGAGCGTGAACGAAATGAACAAATACAAAAAATGAAGGGACAACAAGAAGAAATATATCGTCAAAGGGTAGCACATCATATGAAAAAAATAAAAGAAGATGAAATTAAAAAGAAAAATGATAGTAAATTAGATAAAGTAGAGGAAGCAGAGGAAGAGAAAGTAGATATATAATAAAAATTAAATAATAAAATCAAATATTTAATTTTTAGATGTTAAATCATCAAGAACGCTAGATTTTTTTGGAACAGTTCCCTTTCTCTTAAGCTTATATGTAGAATTTGTAGGAATTGTTCGTTGATTCAAAATAAAATCGGAATTATCTTCATATAATTCTGGAAATACATGGGTTAATGGTTTATCCACAACAATTAATAATTGGTCATTCTTAAATAAATCTCTATATTCTTTAATAGATAGAGTTCCATAATATTTGTCTAATAAGTAATATGGGTTTGGTGCTGGTTTAATATTTTTTTTATAATCATAAATTTTTCCATAAATATGATTTAATAATTGATATCTTTCAAATTTAACAGATGAATCAATTTTTTCATTCATTAAATATGCGGCTGAACATTCAGGACTACAAAAACATCCATATACTTGATAATTATTCTTGAACTCGTTATTAGGTATAAAAATAGGTGGATTATCAAAATCATATGTACACCAAAAACACGCAGATCTTTTATCTGAAATATTATTTTTATGTAAATTAACCTTTAATTGATTTAATTTGTCCCATAATTCGGTTTTAGATGTTTTACAACAATTATCAGTGTCATTGTCATTAGTATTATTTTTTTTAAATTCATTTGAATGAGTTATGTCGTTTTTATTATCCAATAAAAAATTATTTGTTTCCATATTATCAAAATTAAAACTTTTAATATTTTCAATATTTGGATCATATTTTAATGAATAATCTTCATTTTCTAAAATATCACTATTCGAACATTTTAAATGTAAAATTATATTAGGTTCAGATTCTATAGTATCCTTTAAAATAGCATTGTGTTGAATAATTTTACCACCTTTTGGTTTTCTACCTCGTTTCTTAGGGAGTGGTTTTGTTGAAGGCGATTCAATAGTTTCTTCAACTGTTAAAACAATATTTTGCTTTTTTCTTCCTCTCTTTTTCTTCTCGACAATTGTTGAACTCATTTTATAATTAAATAGATAACATTAATTTAAATAGTTTTAAAATAGTTTTAAAATTTAATTAAGAATAAATGAAGGATATTATAATGTGATTTACGAGTTTTGTAGATAACATTTCCTACAAACTGGTTGATAATCGTCACTACTTCCAACTAATACTTGATTATCAGAATTAGATATTCTTAAGCTGAAAATCCCTTTATCCTTACATTTGTAACAAATTGATTTTAATTTATGTATATTATCGCAATATGGTATTAAATCTAGTATTCCTCCGAATTTTTTTCTTTTAAAGTCACCATCTAAACCAAAAACATAGACTGTTTTTTTATTTATTTCCACAATATTAACAATCTCTATTATATCGTCAAAAAACTGAGCTTCATCAACTAATATAACACACGATTCATTAAATGTTTTTAAGCTATAAATGTCTTTAATATGTGATAATTTTTCACAGGGAATTTTAATATTATCATGGGTTGATAAATAGTTTTCATCAAATCTATTTTCAAATGAATGTGTAATAACCAAAGATCTAACATCGGCAGCCTCTAGTGTTTTGAAATTTTTAATAATTTCACTAGATTTCCCAGCATACATTGAACCAACATAAATGTTTAACTCCGGTTTATTCATTTCTAGATAGATTATAGTATATTATTTATATTATAATCATTCAATTTTATTTAAATAAATAACGATATTAATAGTATAGTATATATGAATATTTTTACACCATGGGTTGAAAAATACAGACCAAATACATTTGATGATATTGTATTAGATCCATTAAATAAAACAATTTTAAAGAATATTATAAAAAATGAGCATTTTCCTAATTTACTATTCTATGGGCCTCCTGGAACTGGTAAGACAACAAGTATTATTAATTTAATAAAATCATATCAAGAAAATAGTAAAGATCAAAATTTAATGATTCATTTAAATGCGTCAGATGAAAGAGGAATTGATATAATAAGAAATCAGATTAACAGTTTTGTAAATTCGAAAAGTTTATTTAATAATGGTATGAAGTTTGTTATATTAGATGAAGTTGATTATATGACAAAAAATGCTCAAATAGCATTGCGTTATTTATTACAGAATTATAAATCAAATGTTCGATTTTGTTTAATATGTAATTATATTAGTAGAATTGACGAAGCATTACAAAATGAATTTGTTAGATTAAGATTTAATCAGTTACCAGAAAGAGAAATTATAAATTTTTTAAATATAATAAATGAAAATGAAAAATTACAATATAGTGATGAAACCATATATTTAATCCAAAAATTATTCAATTCAGATATTAGAAGTATGATTAATTATATGCAATCAAATGAACAAATAATATATAACAAGAAAATTATACAGACCCAATTGTGGGAAAAATTAACAGATGATATTAAAAGTAAAGACTTGGATGAAAACTTACAATTTATTTCAAAATTAAGTACTGAATATAATATTGAAAAAAAGAATATTATAAAAAATTATTTAAACTATCTTATTAGAAACAAGAAATATTTAATAAGTAGTTCATTTTTATCTTTTGTAGAAAATATTATGCATATACAAGATTTAAATATAGATTATATGTTACCTTATAGCATTTTAAAACTAAACAAATTTTTAAATGATGTTAACATTTAATGCCTCCATTTGTTCTGTATTCTTTTTTTCTACATTATCTACAAATTCATTATAAATAGTTAAAATAATAGCATCAAAATCAGTATTGTTAATAGCTGATGTCACCATATTTTTCAATTTAATATCTAATAGTAGCTTATCTGTAGAATCATTACTAGTAAGAGAAATTGTTTTTGTAGGAAATAATTCAAAGTTTGTTACAAAACGGTTTTTAGATTCTTCTGGTATATCAGGTTTTCTATAAAAGCAAGTATCTATAGGAATATTATCTAATGTATTAAATTCATATTCGTTATCAAACATTTTATGAATTAGATAGTATGATAAATTAACTGTGATATATTCATCAGTAAAACCATTAAAAGAATATGGTTTAAAATGTGTGATTGATTTTAATGCTAACACGATTTGTTTAGTGAGATATTTAATTAACTCTTTATCATCTGTAAGATTAGGAGTCCATGCTGGAGGTATAGTAAATGTAATATCTTTCATATGGTTAATATATTCATCGAGCATACACGCAATATGTTTCGAAATATCAAGACTTATCATCGTCTTAGGAGCACATCCTAACAAGCAAATATAACAGCAGCTTAAAACACAACCCATCGTATTAATAATTATATATGTATTGATACGATATTATGACTTCAATTTTTTATTTTTTTCCAAAAAACCCCTTTTTTTGATTATCTGTTGGTGAATAATAATTATCCATTCGTTTCATTAATTTATCCATAAAACTATTTGGTGGCGACATCTTACTAGGGTCAATAAATGTATGATTCAAGCTTAATTCTTTACAATTATCATTAGAAGAGGATTTTTGGATAGGAAGCGGCATCGTTCTTTCATGAGTGTAGTCCATGTTTATTATAGATAAAGAAAATAATTGAACCTTTTAAATATTAATAAATATATTTAAACAAAGGGGTATAGATATAATAGTAATGGAAAATATTGATGATGAATGGGAAAGCTTTTTACAAAATGACGGTGATGATTTCACACCAGATACTAAGTCAATTAATGAAAATATAAATTCTGAAAAAAATGTATCAAATTTACAGTCGAATGATGTAAATAGTATTCCTAAATGTTCACCAATATATATTTCTACAAAAACAAAGATTTCGTATTTGAATACAAATGAAATTGATATTAAAAAAGTATTTTGGGATATTCCTATTTTAGATTATAGTTCTCCAAATAATGGAATTATTAAAAAACAGATTAAATATTCATCTATATGTAAAGAAGATGTAGATATGATTTCAAATAATCTTGAAGGTGTTAAATATTATGAGGAACAAATTATTGAACATATTGAAAATCCTGATGGACGCATTAAATATAAAGACCAACGAAAAATTAGTATTGGTATTTGTAAAAAAGATATTTTAAGTTACAGAAGTAAGAAAAAGAGAGCATTCTTCAATTGTTTTGTTATGATAATGAGAATATTTCATAATGATGAATATAAAGAAATGCATATCAAAGTATTTAATACAGGTAAATTAGAAATTCCTGGTATTCAAACTGAACTGTTATTAGATAAGGTTTTAACACTATTGGTAAAAGTAATAAGACCATATATTGGAGAAGATTTAAATTATATTAAAGATAAAAGTGAAACTGTGTTGATAAATTCAAATTTCAATTGTGGATATTTCATCGATAGAGATAAATTATATGATTTGTTAAAATATAAATACCGTATTAATAGTAATTTTGATGCTTGTTCTTATCCAGGCATTCAGTGTAAATTCTATTATGACAATACAATAACTGATCAAACTGGTCAACAACCAAACCATAAAGACTGTCAAGAAGTATCCTTTATGGTTTTTAGAACAGGAAGTGTTCTAGTTGTAGGGAAATGTGAAGAAGATGTATTACATGAAATTTATAGATTTATTAAAACAATACTAGAAAGCGAATATAGAAATATATCATGTGTAAATGAAAACAATACTGCTCAAACCAATAAACAACGAAAGAAAAAAATCCGAAAGAAAACTATCCTAATGAATTAATTAGCTATATGATTATAAATTTTACAAATAGAATAATCGTCTAATTTATGTTCAATATTTATTGACTCTAGATTTTTTTTTATGATACTATTATTAATATTTATTTGGTAACCCTTCTTTATTGTGTAATTAATTAAATTCAAATAATTTTTAGATATAACTGGCAATGAATAACAAATATTAATATTATTAACAAATGTATTATACTCAGTTATTTTATCTTTTATTTTTTCATTACTATTTTTGAATATAATGGGTAATTGTATTAAAGATTCTACAATTTTGTATAATTTCGTAAAGGTTATATTTTGAAGATCTTCTAGTGTATTACTTTGAAAGTCAAAATTTTCAATAAATTTCAGCATTATATTATTATATATTTCAATATATAAGTGTAACATTTCCATCTTTGTTTTTGTTTCTTCAGATTCTTCATATGATTTTCTAAAGTCGTTATTTACTTCAAATATTGTTTTCTTATAAATAAATAAACTAGCATCTTTCGTATTTAATTTTAAAAAACTATGATTATCATCACCGATCTGACCTATAAATTCAATAAAGTATAAAATAGCTTTTTGTGTATGATAAATTGTTAGTTCTAAATTTTTGGTATATAATAATAAGAAATTGAAAATATAAAACACATTTTTTATTCCTTTCATTAACACATACTTCAAATATTCTGATTTCTGAATACAAATATTATTTGCACTACATTCAATTAATTCATGAATTAGTCCAATATATTTAATAAACAGAATATGTTCATTAGAATCTAATTCTGTTTTATAATTTTCAATATTATTTAAATTATTATTTTTCATTATTATTTTCAAATATTTTATTATTATTTTTTTAATCTATTGAATTGAATTGAATTGAATTGAATTTAATTTAAATTAACTTTTATTAAATATAAGTATTTAAAGAATTATATTTAATTTCCTATATAATGAGTTCACAAGCTTCAGAGCAAAACTATAGAATGCCTTCAAATACTTGTCTTCAACATGCTTGGAAATTAGCTATTGTTGAGGATAAAGAGGTTAAGTCAGATTATTGGACAGCATCTCTTGATAAGGAGATTATTATTGGAGTTAAGTCCAATCAAGAAAAATTACTTGTTAAAAGTGAAGATGAGTATACTAGTCCTATTAGTAAAATTTACAAAGTAGAAACTGAGTATATCATTGTTACAGAGAATTCTATTTATTTAGTATCTGGTGATATTGATTCACAAAGAATTTCTTAAATTATAATATATATTTTTATTATTCATATATATTATAATGGCTCCTGGTGGACAAAGAAGACTTATTTTTACTGGAAATGTTAAAACCAGCTTATTTAATAAATATACACCTGGTTCGGGTGTTGGAGGCTTAAATGCTTCTGTTCGGCGAAATAAAAATAGAAGAGCTGCTACTAATAGTTTAACAATGGCACAATTAGAAGCTGATTATAAAGCACGACAAAATGGAACACATATATCTTATCCAAAGATCCCTTGTTGTCCTTCTATGACTAGTAATCCTTCGAATTTAGCTTATCCTTATTCCCAACAACCATTTGTTTAATTTGTAATTATTTAAATCATATTTTCTCTCACTCTCTTTTCGATAGATCTATTATACCATATGAATCAACTTATCAATATTAGCGCCAATTATTTTTCTTTTCAGTCGGTGTAATTCAATTCATTGATATTTTTGGTTATATCAGTTTTATATATTTTAATAAACAAGTATAAATATAATTCTTGCTAATGAGTAATGAATCTATTTTGGAAATTATGGAATCATACTTTACTCTATCTAGCTTCTATATTATTTTATATAGGAGATGTAAAATTCTTTTTACCATTAGAAGACATTATGACTACTTCTTAAATATAATAATTATATCTTATTATATTTAATTTTTACACACGTCGGGAATCGAACCCGAAGCAATTCCTTGGAAGGGAACTATGTTACCACTACACCACGCGTGTTAAACGACAACCACTGGATTCAAACCATCGATGGTATTTCCCAGAATATTTCTAGTCTTCCACCTTAACCACTCGACCAGGTTGCCCTTAAATTTTTTTATTAATTTCTGTTTATATTATTTTATTCATTAAATATATAATGTCTAAAATATCAGATAATACCATATATTTATTTTTCGCAATTATGGCATTAACTGAAATTTCTTCTCAATTCTTACTGAAAAAAGGTTCAGCTCATAAAGATTATTTAAATTTGTATTTCTTTTTAGGATTAATTGCTATTTTTATTACATATGTTTTTTTATATCTAGTTATGAGAACAGGTAAACATTTGTCTGTTATTCATGCTACACATCATACATTTATTATTATTGCCTTATCACTAGGTTCATACTTTTTATTCTCTCAAACATTAAATAATGCTCAAATGATTGGTCTAATAGCTGTTATTATTGGAACTATTATTTTATCATTAAATGAAGAAAATCACAGTCATTAATTTATAATATCTCTTTTAAACTTTTTATTTGTTCTGCTGATAATTTCTCTGGATATTTTACAGTAAATTTTATACACAAATTTCCCTTGTTATTTTCTCTCTCTAATCCAAACCCTGGGACTGATTTTATTAAACCATCTTTCATTGGTGTTCCTGATTCACTATTAAATCTTAACTGCTTTCCGCTTATATGATTTATTATAAAATCAAATCCACATAATGACTCTTTTAAGGTTATCTCTTTATCCAGATATAAATTTAATCCATCACGCTTGAATACTGTTGTGTTTTGAATATTTATTATAATTTTTACATCTCCTCGCAAATCATTTTTCAAAACATTTCCCTTATCTCGTAATATTATCATTTCTTTATCATCTATTCCTTTCATTATTGGAATATATAATGTCTCGTTTTCAATCTTTCTTATATCGTCTTCAAATAACCATCTCTCAATTTGAACTGGCACTTGATCTCCTTTATAGGCTTGTTCTAAACTTATTACTAAATTTTTTATTATTGGTATCGGCTTATTTAAGGCATTGACATTAACAGATTGACCATTTCTAAATACACGAACATTCCCATTCATTCCAGGAAACCCACCTTCCATTGATTGAATTCCATTAGGCATTTGACCTCCAAAAAACATTTTAAAAATATCATCTACACCACCCATACCAGGCGGCATTCCTGATGACATTCCTCCCATACCTGATGACATTCCTCCCATACCTGGTGGCATCCCTCCCATAAATGGATTTCTTCTTGACATATTATATCCGTTTCTTTTTTCTGGGTCACCTAAAGTTTCATATGCTTCGCTTATAGATTTAAATTTTTCCCCATGATCTCCGGGATTTTTATCAGGATGATGTATTAATGATAGCTTCCTATACGATTTTTTTATTTCGTCTTGACTAGCATTATCGTCTACCTCCAATATCTTATAATAATCAGTCATTTAATATTATATAATTACATTTACTTAAATACTTATTAACGAATATAATTAATATGGAATTGCCCTTTATGTACAAATATAAACCTACATTGTTTAAAGATTTTGAAATTGATCAAAATATTATTACTATTCTAGATACATTAATTTCAATGAATAATTTAAATATATTATTTGTCGGGGATTCTGGTTCTGGTAAAACATCCCTTATTAATGCTCTCATTAAAGAATATTATAATGGCATCTCATACAATGATAATATATTAATCATCAATAGTCTTAAAGAACAAGGTATTCAATATTATAGAACAGAAGTTAAAACATTTTGTCAAACACGCTGTTCTATCCCAAATAAAAAGAAAATTATTGTTTTAGATGATATTGATAATATTAATGAACAAAGTCAACAAGTTTTTAGAAATTGTATTGACAAATATAGTAATAATGTTCATTTTATATCATCGTGTTCCAATATTCAAAAGGTAATTGATAGTTTACAGTCTAGAAAAATTATTATCAAGATGAAATCACTCTGTAATAAAAGTCTTGGGAAAATATTATCTAAAATCAAAAAAAAAGAGAATCTAGTTATTGATAAAAAGGCTGAAAAATTTATCTTGACTGTTTGTAACGGTTCTATTCGAATATTATTAAATTACTTGGAAAAATTCAAAATTCTTAATATGCCTATCAATTTTGATTTAGCAAATAATATTTGCACTAATATTAGCTTTTCCATTTTTGAAGAATATACTCAACATATTATCAATCAGAATCTTAACTTATCTATTGATATATTCTATAATTTATTTGATAAAGGTTATTCTGTTATGGATATTTATGATAACTATTTTATTTTTATTAAAACAACTGATATTTTAACTGAAACGCAAAAATATGAAATTATTAAATTGCTATGTAAATATATTTCTATTTTTCATAATATTCATGAAGATGAAATTGAGTTGGCATTATTTACTAATAATTTATTTCAACTATTATCTAATTAAACTATACGGACAATTATTATGAGTCAAACATTTAAAAAAATCATTCATAAAGATATTTTATTTGATTTTTTAGAAAAAATTTGTGATAAAAATGAAAAATTTTATACTTTTGATATTAACTCTTATAAACGAGCTGAATTATTAGATATTATTACTGAATTTACTGAAATTATTAAACCTTATTATCATAAGGCAAAAATGTTTTATGTCGAGAGAAAACATAATTATTCTAGTCTATGTACAGTTATTAGACAAATCTGTAAATTACATTCTATTATGTTCAATACCAAAGTTGTATATAGTAGATCTAAATACAACATTCCTTATTTCATTTATTTTTAAATTCATAGAGAGAAATTCTATTTACACCTTTTTACATTTCAAATGCCGATTTTAATATTTGATTGAAAATTTACATTTACATTTTCATTTGGATAACCAATAGGATTACATAAAAATGGTATTCCATATATTGTAACATTAGATGGTGTATGAGTGTGTCCGTATATCCAACATTTTATTTTATCTCGGTTTGTTTCAATAATTTCATCCATATTACAATAAAACCATTGATTATAAGGTAACCTCTTTTGAGTTTTATATTTTATATCAATTAAAGAATTAGAAGGTATATGATGTGTTATTACAACACAATTTTCATTATTTATTAAAGTATCTTCTAAAAAATCAACACTTAACATATTTAATCTATTGTATTCAATATAATCAAAACGAGGAATTTTATATACATCATTTATTTTAAATTCAGGATTTGTAATTTTTGACCATAATGTAGTACCAATAAAACAATAACCATCATACAATTCATAACTATTATTCAAAAAAATAATATTATTAAATTTATTAAAATATTCTTTTAGAAAATCATTTGTTTCTTCTATCGTTTTTGTTTTATTATAATATTCATGATTTCCTGTAATAACAAATGTTTTTTTGAAATTTTTGCTTATAAATTCCATAAAAATATGATAATTTAATTGATATGGATTACCTATATCTCCTGCTAATATACATATTTCTTCAATGCCAGATGGAATTTTTTTAATAAATTGTTCTATTTTATTCGGTTCAATAAATTCTAAATGTAAATCTGATAAATACCTGATATGGTCTTTCATACTATCATACTATCATATGATAATAAATAGTCTTTATATTTATTATCATCTAATAGGCGTTTCGGCGAAGCACAGTAAATGTAAAACGGTGTAAAACGGTGTAAAAATAAATTTACCTTTTCTTAATTGTTTTTTTACTCCTTTTCGTTTTTCGTTTATTCTTTCTGGTTTTATTCTTTCTTATTTTACTTTTTTTCTTATTCGTTTTTCTATTCTTCCTTTTCTTTTTATTATTTCTCTTTTTTGTTTTCTTTCTTATTGTTCCTCCACCACGCCCTGCCCCCGGTGGTGGTCCTACTGCTACTCCACCTTTTGGACTCATAAACCATAAATATGAGTATGGATCAATTCCCTCAGTAGCTAGTGATCTTAACAAACTGGCTCTTACAAATGATGGTCTATCACCATCAGCTAATAATGTATAAGAATCAGCTGTACCTCCTTGTCCAAAATTGGTGGATATTGCATTTAATTCTTGTCCAAAATCTCCCATAAATTTTTGTGTTAAACCACTCATTATAGTATGTATAGCATTAGCACCTGCTAAATGAGTAGTTAAATCTCCATTACCTAGTGATGCTGTTATATCATTAAAAACACCCTTAAATACAGTCATCGCGGATAAAATATCTATGGCTTCGTCTCTAATTACTGAGTCTATTATACCAGTTATTATTTTATATCCACCAGTATCTGTATAATTTGTTCCAGGTGTAATAGTATATTCTAATATCGCACGACCTGTGTTTCCTCCCTTTGCTTTATATGTTAGTTTAAAATTAATTAAAAACCCATTCGTACCACTAATTTGTATGTCCATATTATCCGTAATTACATCTGCGTTATGTCTATTTGAGGATATTCCACTGTTGTTTGACTTATTTTTATTTAAACCAAAATTACATGAACCAAAAGAACCTTGAGCATCAAAAATAGATGATATTGGACACTTTATATGAAAAATCTTTTTACCACTTATCTCTTTCTTTCTAGTTGTATAATCGGATAATACTTTTATCATTTTTTCTCTATTGGAAGCTTTATCAGATAAAGCATTATTAATAACCTTAACTGGTTTGGATCCGGATTGTATAAACTCCTTTAACTTTTCAGGCGACCACGAGGCAACACTCCCATAGACTTCTTGTGTCATGACACCTTGGTTATTATTAAGCCAATTTCTAAAACCGACGTATAATTTAGTATCTACATCAGAAGTAGAACCACCAGTCGCAATTTTATCAATTATATGTCTCTGTGTTAAAAAAACTTCTCCACGATCAGCATTGGTTTGTGCTGCTCTATTATTTTCAGCTGGAGTCATAGAAGTAGGAGGAATCCCAATAATCTCATTAACTTTTTCACACACTGTTTGTAATATCATATTAACTGGAACTTGAGCTTCTCTACTAAGACTACTAGTCTTAGCACCTTGTATTTTAATTTTATTATACATAACAACCGATACTAATCTAATTATTCTTGCTTTGAGATTTGTTGTTATTGTATTAATCGCAGTATTTATACTAATTTTTAAATTTTCAGGGTCTGATCCTCTTGATACTGGTGCTCCTGGTGTAGGAGGGGTAATATATTTTTTAATTGATGTAAATAAAGAACCATTAGCTCCATTTTTTTTTGGTTTTAATTGTTGTATATAACTCTTATTCTTAGTATTGGTTACGAATTCCCCTATAAGTTGTCCCTGTAAAGCACCAATTATATTATCGAAATCGGCTGGAACAACATATTTATCGTTTCCTTCAGTCAGAATTTGACTCATTAGACCACCAATTAAACCAGTATATACACTTTGTAACACAGTTATTAATATGTCCTGAGTAGTTATGCTTGTTGTTCCTATCGTTACTGTCTTAGGATTAGTACTATCATCAAAATAAACCACAACAGGCCCTAAACTAGTAACCATATTTATAATTTGTAATGATAAGATAACTTCATCATCATCATCTCCTCCCTTTTGTCCAGATGCGATTGTCTTTTCTATAATTTCCTCCTTTTTATTTTTTTTAATCGAAGTTAAATATTTATTATCATCACTCCATTCTGGAATACGAAGATTAAAAATCTCATTAAGAATACCCCTTTTTTTTTCTTCGTCTGTTATTTCTAAAAATTTTTCCTCGTTACTGTTAAAATGATTAATGAAAAAAAAGAATATTGCGTCACGAATAAAATAACTGTCATTAATTAGATAGCTAGATAATATATTGTTAATATTATTGATATAATAATTAAATATATACTGATAAAAAACAAATATATTCTTCGTTTCTTTAAGGTATGGTCGAGAAATATCCGTGTCTATTGGCCATACATCAATTAAAGCATCATCGTCTAATTTATCATATTCATCAAATTCTTTTATTATATGTGTTAAAGCATTATTAAGGTAACTATATTCTTGATAACGGTCGGATAGTGTTGTTTCTTCTGTTAATGCTGCTTCTGCTGTTGATGCTGCTTCTACTGTTGCTGCTGGTGCTGCTTCTACTGTTGCTGTTGGTGGTGCTTCTACTGCTTTTGTTGCTTCTGCTTGTGCTGCTGCTTCTGCTACTGCTTCTTCTTTTGATACTATTGCTTGTGTTGCTGCTTCTTCTTTTGATACTGATGCTTCTGCTTCTGCTTCTTCTTTTGATACTGTTGCTTCTACTGCTGCTTCTCCTTCTTGTATTCCTTGTTTTAATTCTGAATCTCCTTCTTGGATTCCTTGTTTTAATGTGGCTATATCAGTCTTTTTTTTTTTATTTTCTATTGACATTAACGCATTATCTTTTTCTTCTTCTATTTCCTCTATCATTGATTTATTTGGTTTAATCGCTTTTCCTCCCTTATATTCACTAGATTTCAGACCAGTACCAACGCTAGCACTAGATGTATAACCAGCTATATAATTAAACATATACATTCTAATATAATCTGTCATTTCAGTAGTACTTTGAATACCATTTATTGTATTACTTCTTAATTGTGTCATAGAACGTGTATTACGAGTATCTGTGTCTTCTGCATTTAATTCCACTATATTATCCATATTATTTGCGTCAACATCAAATTCATTTAAAAATGAGTTATAATCAGTTCCCAATATAGAATGAAAGATATTAGATAGACTATCCATATTTACATTAGGATCTAGTAGATCTTTATCTTCACTTATAGCTATTTTATTAAAAACTGTAGATGGTGAATCATCTTTCATATCCTCATATGTGTTAATCTCTACATCGTCCTCGTCTTTACCATCGTCCATGTCACTGGCTCCCAAAGAGAATACTGTTGATGGTGCTGCTGGTGCTGCTTCCTTCATTCCATGACCCTTCCCACTTCCTCCTTGTTGATATATACCACCAATTTTAACATTTTCTAATTGTTTATTAAGTTTAACATATCTTGATCCAGCACCAGCTGGATTAAAATCATGACATGGTTCATGTCCTAATATATTTCTTATCATAAATTTTGTCATTTTGTCATCTATTTTAATTTCGATAAGAGGCATAATATATATTATATTACTAAATTAATTTAATATATATTTAATTACTTAATAACAGGTATCTTGCGATTATAGTATCACTGCGTAATACTTGTTCTGGATTAAGTCTGGCGAACCATTGTAAATTAGTTCTCAATAATAACTTATTGTCGGGAATATAAACTCCAAACGCAGAACTCGAAACAGAAAAATCATCATCATCGCTTAATAAATTATCTATTAATACAGGTTCATTATTATCTGTTTTACATCCAAAATATTTGGCATCTAACGGCATAATTTTTTTTTGTCGAACTTGAGAATATAACCATTTATCGGTTTCTCCTGTAAACTCTAATTCATTCGTATAATCAGATGAAACAGTTCGTTCTAAGAAATTAACATATTGCTCCATAAGTTCACAATCCTTTTTACATCCCATAATTTTGTTATTTGGGAAAAACTCTTTATAAGTGACAACATTACTATCACTCGGTAATTCACCACAAAACATAGTGGCCGATGATAATCCCTTACTATATAATGGTTTCAAGTTTTTAAGACATATAAAGGAGGATGGAATTGTCATACCTCCGTAATAATATAACAGTTTTGCCATAGCCAATTCTCTTAAATGAGGTCTTAGTGGATTGGGTAAATTAGCTACCTTGGTGCTCCATCCAGGAATAATTTTGTTAAATGACTTATCATCAATCAAACAAATATTGAATGAATCGCCGCATTTATCAACAATAGATTTAATAGTTAAATATTGATATGGTTGATTAAGACAAGCAGTATTTCTAGAACCAAATGATGGCCACCATCTAGCATTTGTATCAAAAGCAACATGTATCCATAATAATGGTTTATTTGTTCTGGCTAAAGTGGAATCATTTAACAAATACTTCTTAATTAATTCATATTGGTCTAATTTTTCTTGTTTGGCTTCAGATTTTTTATATTTTTCAAATATAAATCCTAACACAAATAATAAGAGAAAAATAAAAATATATTTTGCGTAATAATTCATATATATATTACATCTACAAATTTATTTTTGAATAACAAAAAAAATAAATTTATAATATTAAACAGCAACAAGATTTAACTTGTCCTACTACTGGAGGAATTTTAATAATTTGATTATTAGTAAAAGGTCCGTTAATATTAGGTCCAGATTGCCACCCGTAATCATAATACCAAGTTTGTAAATTATCTACATTATTATTAAATATATATTGTAATTTGGTATCACTTTTAAGGACTTTAATCCCTCTAGGATCGCCATGTTCTGTTCCTCCTACCCATTGATTATATCCAGGTGGATTATTCGATGATGAATTAGCAGAATTATCTAGATAGATAGTTATAGCCACCATTTATATAATATTAAAATATAAAATTGATATAAATATTAAATTAATAGATAAAGTAATTAATTAATAGATATGGGAAATGTATTCGCGCAAACTATGGGTAGTAAGATTATTCCATTTATAAATAATAACAATAACCAATGTGTTATTTGTCTGGATACTATGGAAAAAGGATTATATCAAAACACAGAAAATCTCGTTCCGAAACAAATGTTTGTAAAATGTTTTGTTTGTAATTTAACAGTTCATTATATATGTGAACAACAATGGTCACGCGATAAAACCTTTGTCCGATGTGTTCATTGTCAAAATGTAGGAACAAGTTATGTTTCGACTAGCGTATAAATATTAATTTTCAAGCCGTTTTAAATCTGTCCAAAATTTATTATTATTCTCTCTAGCTTTTTCATCTTGATTTAATAATTTATATGCTCTTCTGATATTAATATCTTCGTCGGTTGTTTTTAAATTATTTAATTTATCTTCATGACTAGAGAACCATTCTTTTTCATTTGTTACCGAGTCCAGGGTTCTGGCTCTATTTAATTCATCTACGGAATCATATTTTTTTCTATTATGAAAATCTTCGTCAGTTACAGGAATAACTGATTCTGCGTGTGCTTTTCTTAAATCTTCAAATTGAAGTTTATCAAACATACCAGATCCGTAATTTTCTGGAACATCCCTAATCAAATTATCACCTCTTCCATTAACAGAATCTTGGAAATCGTTATGAACAACAAGAGCTCTTAATTCTTTTTTTTTATTTTGTATATATTCATTCATCTCTCCGCTATTGGAGATCTTATCTGTAACAACATCTTCGTCTGATTTTAACCATTCACCATATCCTGTTTCTTCGACATCATCTTTCATTTTCATTTTTTCAAAAGTATCATTAAACCATGTGTTATATTCATTTTGATCCATAGAACTGATTTTCCCATCAATTAATACATTATGTTCATTTTCCCAGAAATCATCTTTTTCATACTCTGTATTAGTAGTTGTACTGCTTTGTCTTAAACTATAAATTTTAATTAAATATTTATATGCTTGAGAGAAAAAGAGAAAATAATCTTTATCTAATCCGGATTTATCAGGATGTGTTTTCAAAACCATTTTTTTCGCGGCTTTTAAATGCGATTCTTCAAAATGAAAAGGTAATTTAAATAGATTTAATAAGTCGTTTAATTCATAGTTGTGTATATTTAAATCCAAAGTATCCATTTAAATATATAATATCTTATTTTTTTAAATTGTTTAACACAGTTTTCTACATCTATCGAAAAACTGATTAACCTCCTTTAAGTCAGCACCCGATATACTATCATCTGGTGCAAAACTTGTAGTTCCTTTCTTATATGCCAACATTGTAGGTATTCCTTTCATCATTTTTTTCGTTTTCATAAATGCGAATAAATCAAATGACTCGTCGACATTTACTTCGTAACAATGAATATTATGGGAACTAATAGATTCAAAATGTCCATCAACGTATGGTTTTATTTTTTGACATGGTGAACACCAATCAGCGGTGAATTTAAAAATCAATATTCCGGGATTATTTCCTAAAAGAGTTAGAAAATCTTTTCTATCGCCTTCAAATTGTTGTGCCATTATATTATTTACTATGTTATTTTTAAATAAAATTGACCTAAATATTAATTATACATAATTAAGTATATGTATTCAAGTATGATAGGGAAAAACTCTTTGAAATTATTCGATGTCACTCTTAGAGATGGCTTACAATCATTGACAAAAATATATTCATTGGCAGAAAAAACAGAAATATTACGAAATATCATTGTTAATAGATATCCATCAGCAATTGAAGTGGGTTCCATTGTTTCTCCCAAAATATTACCTCAAATGTCAGAATCTATAGAGTTATTTCATGAAGCACAATTTATCAATATTATTATAGCTAGACCAATCGATTTATATATGTTAACTCCAAATCTTAAGAGTGTTAATATTGCTTCTGACCATAACATAACAAATTTCTCCTTTATAACTTCTGTTTCTAATGCTTTCCAAAAAAAAAATACAAACAAAAACTTAACAGAAATTAAGAATGAAATAGAATTGATGATGAAAAGAGTTACTCTAATTCAAGATTCAAAGGTTAAATTATATATTTCATGTATTACTGATTGTCCCATTTCTGGTAGGATAGACAATCATAAAATTATAAATGAAATTCTTCACTATTATTATACTTATGATGAGATTAGTGAAATATGTTTATCTGATACATGTGGAACAATGGAATTTAATAATTTTAAAACTATTATAGATGAGTTATTAAAAAAAAATGTAGATTTCAATAAAATTAGTTTACATTTACACAACCAAGAAAATAAACAAAATGTAAAAGATATTATTATATATGGTATGAAAAGTGGAATATATAGATTTGATGTTTCTGATATGCCAGAAATAGGTGGCTGTTCAGTTACCATGGAAAATCCATCAGGCAATTTATCTTATGATGATGTTAAACGATATTTATAAATTAACTATATCTTCTATCTGTTCTACAGATACATCTGGAAAATCAACATGACATTCCCAAAAATATTTACAAAATGCCCATTGAAATTCATAATCCATCTTATAATTACTTTCATATTGTGATAATAGTTTAGTTTCTATTTTTCTTGGTAATAAATATAGACTATTTTTTGGTAATACATAACTCAATTGAACGATTTCAGTTACAGGTAATTTTTCCTTTACATCAATTAAATCCTCATCAAAATATGGAATATATTTTAACAAATCCTTTAATAGTGGCGGATAATGGTATTTATAACACCATCTCCAATCAACACAACCAGAAGAATAATACTTAAAAGTCCATTCTAGTCCTTCAAGATAATTCAATGATAATTGTTTCATTGCTTCTTCATCTTTATAATCAATATCAAGTAACATATCATAATACCTAGCTTCCCAATAATCATCAACTGGATTAATATATTTTTCTACTTGTCTTTCTTTTGAAGGAGCATATAACATTTCTTTATCAAATTTACTTGTCTTATCATTAAATGGAATATTACGCTTTTCCATCTTATTTCTAAGTTTGTATTCTTGTATAATATTATCCTCCTCGTTTTTCCCTAATTCCTGTATTAATAATCTCACATTTTTCCAAATAATTTTATTGTTATTAACCAAATTTTTAGATTTGTTACCTATTACATTTCTATATGTTTGCAATACAATATCCATACCATTATTTCTAATATTTAAAGCAGGAAAATGAGGTAAAAAATCATTTCCTAACAAAAAACATAGGAATATATAATCAAAAACCCTATTTTTTTCAATATTCGTTTTAGGTTCAATATCGTTATTTAAATACAAAACCATATTATCTTTAAACTGTGGGATATCAATCATATATAAACAATTCGGATCCAATGAATTATCAATGCTTTTAATAAAATCCGGTGTTTCGCGAAACAAATACATATTCTGGTTATATTGTAGATGATTAATTGTTAGCATAATAAGGTCAGCATCTAATCCATAAATGACCGTTTTATCATTTAACAACTCATTTGAATTTTCTCGAATATATTCAAAAATTTTATGCTCTCCTTCACCAGGTTCATCGCTACCACTAATAATAATTTGTTTCACTTTATAAGGAATTGGTGTTCTGAAATGATATTTAATTTGTAAATTTAATTTATTCATAAATTCAGTTCCTGGTGTAATGGCCGTGCTATCCCATTTTTTATCATCAGTTGAGTCATAATTATTGATAAACCAAGATTTATATCTTCTATTTTTTTGTTGATTGAGTTTGGCAACTGGAGCTACACCATCAAATGCTATATATACCACTTGATTTGGAGATATTTGCTGTATATAATCTTCTATTTTTTTACATACAGCATTAATTAATTTACGCTCAAAATCACTATTATTTTTATATTCAATTTCTCGCATTGAATCATATATAATAGAATTACTATCTAAGAAAAGATTATTAAATAATGTTTCCTTTTGTGAAAAATTTTTTTGAAATTTCTTTAAAATATTCGGATAATTTTTAATAACATACGAGAAGTAAGAAGGTATACCCATTATACTACTTATAATTATTTTTTTAATATAGTTTTAAAATCATTATAATTGAACCATGTATTATTTAGAAACATGTGAAAATAATAAAGATTAATTGGAAATAAAATTAAATCAATATAATATACTAATGAAAAATATTATTATTTCTAAAAACAGTGATGTAGTTGAACCAATTCCATCACCAAGAGAAACGCAGAGATTACTGAATACCCAGATACAATATTTACATGAATTAATACAAAAAACATTGATATCAATTCAGAAATATAAACAATTGGATATTATTGGAGCAAATGAATTAAACCAAGGAACACAGCAATTAGAAAATTTATATAGAGAATTATCCAACAATAAAATTTTATTAAAAAGTAAAACAAATATTTCAAAAATAAAGGCTAATCTCGAAGTTATAAGAAATGATTTACATCAGATATTTAAATTGTATGGAACCGAAAATGTTCATGATTTATTAAATGTAGTATTAGGAGATAGCTATATAACTAATATTAATTGGGATAAGGATAAATATTCTCTCATTGAAAAACATTTTCACCCTATCAATTTTAAAACAATGAATTGGAAAAATGAAAGAAAAAATACTTCTGACAGTGTAATTGAGAAGAATAAAATGGTTGAAGATTTTGTTATTGTAGAAAAATCAAATAATTTGGACTGTTTTGATTTATGTAGAACTAATGATACATTTCAAGCAAAGGTTTATGGCATTAAAATAGCTATTCATAGTGAAAAAGATAAAAAAACAATTATTATAGCCGGTTTAGTAGATGATTTATTAACAACCTGTATTGATAATGATCATTTAAATAATAAGATTGAATCATTAATCAATGACTCTAATTCATATAGTGATTATGATGCGAGTATGTTTCATAGATATATTTATTCATTAACATTGAAAGAATTAATAGTTTACTCTACACCTGAATTAATTAAAAAGTTTCAGGGTTATTTAAGTCAAATACTATTGATTAAACAAAAAACCATATCACAGGTTGTTAAAGAATTTATTAATAGTGACTTGTATGGTCAAAGAAATACTTTAATTCAATTGTTACTTAAATCAGACGAACATGAATACCAATATCTAGCTTATTTGTTATATGATTTACTATCTAATGATAATAATGGTAATGTTGATACTTCTGAACAAACATTATTATTTGATAGTTTGCCTTGGAAAATCAAAAGTTTTTTCAAAGATGCTATGAAACAAACAATCAGTTATACAAACGATCTATCTAATTTTGATAATAGTAAAATTCCATTAGAACAACAAATTTGCTTGATGAAAGCTTCTGATTCTGTAAAGGAAAAAGCAATGAATAAGTTGAAAGAAGTTAAATCCAAAACAGACGATACTGGTTCTAAAGCCAGAAGTTACTTAGATGGGTTATTAAAAATTCCTTTTGGAATTAATAAAGAAGAATGGATATTAACAGTTATGACTACTATTAAAGAAATATTTAAAAGATTAATCGAAAATGTTACTAAATTAGATAATAAATTCACTATAGATATGGATAATATAACTAATATTAAGATTAAAAATACATGCTCTATTATTAAAAAAGAGTATATTGGAAATATTAATAATAAAATTATAGATAATTTAATATTAAATTATACCCCAGATAAAAGGAACGATTTAATAATTAATATTTGTAATATTAATAATATTATTAAAAAGAATAAAATAAAATCTAATAAATTAGTTCATTCTGGTAAAAAAATGGAATTTATGAAAAATGAAATCAAGGGATTTATTATAAACAATAACAGTAATATTCAGTTAATTGAACAATTATCAAATTTGAAAAATTTATCAAACATTTCTCTCGTTGAATCAATAATAAATGACATTGAGTTAATTGAAAAGAAGTGGACTGATATAAATCTATATATGAATAATGTTACTGACACTTTAAACGATGCTGTTCATGGTCATGACAAAGCGAAAACACAAATAGAGAGAATTATTGCTCAATGGATTAATGGAGAACAAAGCGGTTATTGTTTTGGATTTGAAGGACCTCCTGGTGTGGGTAAAACGAGTTTCGCAAAGAAAGGATTAGCAAAATGTTTAACGGATGAGAACGGAGAATCGCGACCATTTTCATTTATAGCTATAGGAGGCCAAGACAATGGTAGCACATTGAGTGGTCATAATTATACTTATGTTGGTTCTGAATGGGGTAAAATAGTCGATATATTGATTATTCATAAATGTATGAATCCTATCATTTTTATTGATGAATTGGACAAGGTTAGTAAAACTGAACATGGTAAAGAAATTATTGGAATATTAACTCATTTAATAGATGCCACTCAAAATGATTCTTTTCAAGATAAGTATTTCAATGGAATAGACTTAGATTTATCAAAGGCATTGTTCGTATTCTCTTATAATGATGTTAGTTCTATTGATAAAATTTTATTAGACAGAATTCATCGAATCAAATTTGAACATTTAACAATAGAAGATAAATTAGTAATTACGAGAAGACATATATTACCTGAAATATACAAAAAAATGGGTGTTGAAGAATGTATTGATATTACAGACGATAATATTATTTTTATTATAGAAAAATATACAAATGAACCAGGTATTCGAAAATTTAAAGAATTGTTATTTGAAATTATAGGAGAGATTAATCTATCTTGTCTCAAAGACTATAATACTATTGAATTACCAATTACTGTTTCAAACGATGATATTAAGAATAAATTTTTAAAAGAACGACATGAAATATTAGAAAAGACAATACCTAAAAACTCAAATGTTGGTGTAATAAATGGATTATGGGCTAATTCAATGGGTCAGGGTGGTATTATACCAATAGAAGCAAAATTATTTCCATCGACATCATTTATGGATCTTAAATTAACTGGATTACAAGGTGATGTTATGAAAGAAAGTATGACTGTATCAAAAACCTTAGCCACATCACTTGTCGAAACAAGTGTTATGAAAAATAAAGTAAAAGAAATGGAAGAAACAAAAATACAAGGTATTCATATTCATTGTCCAGAAGGTTCTGTTCCGAAAGATGGTCCTAGTGCTGGAACTGCGATTACCTGTGTTTTATATAGTTTATTAACAAATAGAAAAATTAAGAATACTATAGCTATTACCGGTGAGATAAATTTACAAGGGTGTGTAACTGCTATTGGTGGCTTAGAATTAAAAATACTAGGTGGTATTAAAGGAGGTGTTAAAGAATTCATATATCCAAAAGAAAATGAAAAAGATTTTAAGAGTTTTATGGAAAAATACGGTGACAGAGATTTTGTTAAAGGAATTATATTTCATTCGGTTGAAAATATAAATGAAGTCTTGGCATTAATATTTGAATAATAATTCTGACTATATAATATATACAATGGCAATGAAATTAAATTTTAGTAATTTATTACAATTTTTTGCGGCAATATCTCCTATATTGTTAGCATTCTGTCTTGTAATGATATCATTATTTAACTCAGATATTAAAGGTATGGTGTATTTAGGAGGTATTTTAATAGCATGTTTGATCAATTTGTTTATAATGAATACATTAGATGTTAAATCAGAGGCATTAATTCCATCTTATTGTAATTTAGTTGAGTTTCCATTTAATCTTAATGAGTATATTAGTCCTGCTTTTAACAGTATGTTTATTGCTTTTACACTAGCATATCTTTATATGCCTATGCAATATATTTCTGGTATGAATTATCCCGTCATTCTTTTTATTACTGGATTACTGGTATTAGACGCAGGAACTAAAATAACAGGTGGATGTACAACATTCGGTGGTGTAGCATTAGGAACATTAGTAGGCTTTATATTAGGATTATTATGGTTTATTGCTTTTTATTCTACAGGACATGAAGACTTGTTATATTTCAATGCCGAACCATCTAATAATGTTATATGTTCTAGACCAAGTAAGCAGAGCTTTAAGTGCAAAGTTTTTAAAAACGGCCAGATTATAGGAGAAGCATCATCTAATCAATGATAAATAAATATTTAATTAAATAATTTTAAATATTTATGGATTAAATTTTGAATTATGAATATTCCACCAACCTATAAATTCTTTAATAACCATATCTTTATAAAAATTATGACTTATTAATCGTGGATTTGGGTTGGGTTTACGCCATGTCTGAATAAAAAATTGAATTATTACTTGTGTTTTTGCTAATCTGTATTTTTCGTTCAATTGTTCTTCATTCCATTGAGATGTTCCTAGCCGCTGATTCACAAAATTATGAAAGGATAATAATACATTTTTCAAGTCCTCTTTTGTTAATATACCGTCAGAATTTAACGAACCTAATTTTTGTGACGCGTGGCCAGCACAATCTGGACAAGGTAAATTAGAACATATTCTTTTAATTATAGAAAGAATCTCATTCTTCATTTCAAGGAAGTGATCTTCTTTGATTTTTTCCGCTAAAGTATGAAATAAATACCATGTAGGTGGTCCCCAACTTTTTGTCATTATATATAAAATTCATATAAAGAGTTTTTAAGATTTTTCTGTATAATGAATATTGTACTAGAAGATAATATTAATTTCTACGAAGAATTAAATAAATTAGACTTTGATGATGAAGAAGAAAAAGATGTATGTTTATTAACAGATATGGACCTAGATAATAATCATATAACACTACAATGTAACCATAAATTTAATTTTTATCCATTATATAAAGAAGTTTGTGCCCAAAAAATAACTTCAAAAACATCACATTTAAATACGGATAAATTGAAATACAATGAAATTAAATGTCCTTATTGTAGACAAAAAAGTGACAAATTATTACCACATATTAAAATAAATGATAAAATGACATTTTATGTAGGTGTCAATAGTCCTGAAAAATATTGTATGTCTTTTCATAATTGTAGTTATGTATTTAAAAGTGGTAAAAATAAAAATACTGACTGTTCTAAGTCAGCTTATTACAATGAAACATATTGCTATTGTAACCAACATCATACCTTGATGAATAAAAAGAAGACAATTAATAACTCAATCCAGGAGGTACAATGTAAGACACTTCTTAAAAGTGGAAAAAGAAAGAATGAAGAATGTGGATTAAAGGTATTTAAAGATGGGTGTTGTAAACGACATTTGTCAAAATGATCACACTATTTCTTAAAATATACAACCCTAAAAATGGATTTCGGGAATTAGGGGGATAAATTCACAAATATGCCTACATATCTAACGGCTGTTTTATCCCATTTTATAAATATTAACTGCTACATAATGTAGTGAGCTTGTCTACATCATGTAGTATAGAAAAGTCAACTGAAAAAAGTGAACTGTGTTTGATACTTGTAGGTAATTTCATTTGTACTTTTTTTCACAGACCTAAACTGGAAAATCAAAAATGGACATCGAAAAAGTATGTCCATTTTTAAATATTGGAAAAAGGATTGAGAAAAGTTGTAAAAAAGCGGTTGAGAGCATAATGCTCAGAATCCAAATAAAATAATTCTAAATTTGTTACTGAAAAAAATTAATGTTTTATTGCAAATGATTTAGGGCGATTTTTATGTTTCCAATATATAGCGAGAATGGAAACAAAAAGTCGCCAAAAGTCGCCAAAAATCGCCTTAATATTTTCTTGTGAAAAATGTAACTATAGATGTAAGAAGGAAAGTGACTATAAAAAACATTTACTCACTAGAAAGCACCTCAAGGAAACAAATGGAAACAATGGAAACACGAAGGAAACCAAAAAAGTCGCAATACATTATTGTAGTGATTGTATGAGGTCTTTTGCTTCAAGAGCTGGATTATGGAAGCATAAGCAAAAATGCTGTGGTAGTGATTTGGATGTAGACGATAATTTAGATGATGTTGTTTCTACATATACCAAGGACAAAGAAGTAGAATTTAAAGAACTTATATTATTATTATTAAAGGAAAACAAAGAAATACAGAAGAATTTTATGGATATGCTTCCACATATCAAGGGACATGCTGAACATAGTTTTAATACTACAACTACAAATAGTCATAATACGAATAATTTTAACATTCAGATGTTTTTAGATGAACATTGTAAGAATGCTATGAATTTAACAGACTTTATTAATTCATTACCTATAACAAATGAAACATACGATCATACTATTGAGAATGGACTTACAAAAACTATAACACATATGATTACAAATGGATTAAATAATATGGATGTATTACGAAGACCAATACATTGTACCGATACAAAACGAAAAACAATGTATGTAAAAGATAATGACGTATGGGAAAAAGATAATCATTTAAATATCCTTTTGGATGGTATTAAGATATTATCGTCAAAACAGAGAATTAATTTATCAAAGTGGCAAGATGCTAACACTGGATGGGATAGAGATGAAAATCTACAAACTAAATTAACTAGATTAGTCTTTAATTCAATGACATCTATTGAAGAAGATGAGAAGGAAACTAACAAGATAATTAAAGCTATTGGTATTAATACTTATTTATCAAATGATATTAAAGATGAATATAAGTAATATACCACCTGATAAATATGGAGCTAATTTCGCCACACGATTTGAAAATTGATGGTACCTATTATATTGAAAGCTTTTACGAAGGTGTTCGCACAAACAAATATCGCGGCATTATTAATAACTTGAACGTATGTTCCTGGGATGGACATAATGTACTTGAAATTGGAAATATGATTGAATACATAAATGGAGAAGAAACTAACTCAAATGAATGTACTTCTCCAACCTTTCTAGGAAATGTCTTTTATGTTCATGTAGGTACCAACGCAACAGAACCTATGTATTGGTTATTTTATAAACCTGTAGCTGATTATTTAATGACAACACAAGTACTTAGACAATCTTTGCGTTTGGATAAAGAAACGATTTGGGGGCTCTATAAATACCATATATGTTCTGTAATATAATCATCTTATCACATATTTACACCTTTGAATATTTACACCTTTAAATATTTACACCTTTTTAATTAGTAATAAAATTGATTATAAATAATATAAAAATAATTATAATATATTATACAACAATGTCTGTTTCTACTAGAATTACTTTAACACATCTTCGTGGCATCATTAAAAATGTATTTAATGATAGAACTGTAACGCCATTGGGGCGATGGAAGATAAAAGATAAAGAAAATGTTAACTTAGTTGTTGACTATTCAAATGAAGATCATTGTGGAACATGTGCTCAATATATAAATAATAAATATCAAGAAAAAATTGATTACACCAATGATGAGTATAATTATTTATCTGAATTTGAATTAATGAATACAAACATTCCGGGTGGATTTGATAAGAATAAAAAAAAAGTATAATATATATTATGAAAAAATGTTGTGATAGTAATAAAAATGACAAGATTTGTATTAGAAGTGACGGAAAGACATTTAAATTACCTAGAAGATTCCCAAAAAAAAGTTGCTTAACTAAGAAAATTAGAGGTTTTTCTATGCGTAGTTCGTGTGCTCCTTATAAAAAATGTATGAAAGGAGGGTCTAATCGTAAAAAGGGGGTTTGTGTTTTAGCTCCAAATGAAAGTGGTATCGAAGGGATTATAAATATAATAGAGGTAAAAAATGGATTAAAAATTAAATATGATATTAGTGGATTGACAGACGGATTACATGGATTCCATATTCACCAATATGGAGATTTGAGTGAAGGGTGTAAAAGCGGTTGTTCACATTTTAATCCATTTAATGAAACTCATGGTGGACTACATTCGAAACATAGACACGCTGGGGATTTAGGTAACATATCATCTAAAAATAACCGCGCTATTGGAAAACTTTTTGTTGATAAGCTATGTTTAGTATCTAATGAAAAATTATCTGTTTTAGGTAGAATGATGATTGTTCATGACAAAGAGGATGATCTTGGAAAAGGAAATGATGAAGAATCATTGAAAACAGGTAATGCTGGAGCACGATTAGCTTGTGGGGTTATAGGATTAAAAAGTAACAAATAAAAAAATAATATATATTGTTTTTTTATTTTGAATTGTCATCGCATATTTGGTTATTATTATTATCAGATATACTATTTACTGTGTTACAAAGATAATTTAACGGATATTTCATACTATCATAAACTCGTTCAATAAAATCTATATGAGAACCCATCTTTTTACATTCGTCGTATATTTCTTCATCTAGTTTTTTACTAATTATATTTACCTTTTCATTTATTTTTTCAACATTTTTATTTAATATAATTAACATTTCTTTTATTTCATCAAGCGTCGTTGTCATTTATATAAATGATAATAAAAATAATAATGAAAATTGAACTATTAAACCAGACGTTCCGTCATGATATAAACTCTTTACTAAACCTAATTTTTCATAATAATATTTCTCTAAATATGGAAATAACTTACTTGCTTTCATTATAAATCCAAATAGCGCACTTACTATGAATGACAATATCATAAATTTAATAATGTATTTAATTGAACTATTATAAGTAGGAAAGTTCATAAAATGTAATATAATTGGTTGAGTGCATGCACCAACAAATCCAGCAATTAATGCCGCTGCTAATAAAGTATGTTTTTCAAAGTAAGGTTTTAAGTCTTTTATAAATGGCATAGCATTATTTATAGATGGTATAGGTTCATAAACTGAAAGTATTCTAAGTACAACATCCCATAATGCTGTTATTATAAAGGTTAAAATCACTATTCTATATATATTATAGTTGTCATCATTTATTTTCTTCATATTTTATATTATGAAGACACAAAAAAATAGAAAATCGGGAAAACATAAAACAAGAAAACAATTTTTATATAATCCAAATAATCCTAAAAAAAGTTTCGATGTTTACATTGATAAAGATCCTAGTGATACAATACTCATAAAATATACTACTGTTACTGATGTTGAAAATACAATACACAAATTAGAAAAATTATATAAAAGTGGTAAATATTCGCATAAAAGAATATGGCAAGTGGGTATGATAATGAAAGTAAGACTAGAAGCTATGAAAAAACACAAAAAAACGAAATACCCAAATGCTAAAAATGTAACAAAACGGTTTAATTTAGCTAATAAATATTTTAAATTTTTGGGTGATAGAACAAAAATAAAATCTGAATCTGAAAGAAAAAAATTTATTTTTAAATAGAAAAATAATTCGTTTACACCCTTGAAGATTTAAAACGCCGTTTTTGACGGCAAAAAATAAATGTAAAAATAAAAATTGATTAAAAATAAAAATTGATATATATATATATAGTAGTAGATGGCAACACGAAAATATCATAGAAAAACTCGTTCAAAAAACAAGGAGGTGCAAAAATGCCTTATGTAGGACATTATTATGAAGACCCCATCGCGAAATTATGGGACGGCGTTTATAAAAATAATTATAAAAAGGTTGAAGAAGCATTTAAGGAAGGTGCTGATGTAAATATGAAAAACGACAATGGAGTGTGGTTTTTATTAGTTGCATCAGGACATGGAAATGCAAGAATGGTTAATTTATTGCTTGAAAAAGGTATTGATGTAAATATAACAGACGATTACGATTATAATAATACGGCTCTTTCAACAGCAGTGATAAATGCAAAATATGATGTCGTTGAATTATTACTTGAAAAGGGCGCTGATATAAACAAAGAGAATAACAATGGTGATACACCACTTATACACGCAATTAGATTTGAAGATTACGACATGGTTCAATTATTATTAGAACACCCATATATTAATATTGAACTTTATGTAGATACTATATTCAAACAACTTCGTCTGGTAGAAGAACTGACACCAGAGGATGAAGAACAAAATGGTATTCCTTATTTGATAGAAAACTACATAGAAACGAAAAATCAAATAAAAAAGCAAAAAGACGATAATATAGAAGAATTATCAAATTATACACGACCCAATATATCATCACTTAAAACTATGGCATATCATTCATCTCCAACTGATGTAGATACTATATTCAATCAACAACTTTTAGGTATGAATAGACCTTATGGAAAACTTGGCGGTAAAAGAAGAACACGAAAGTCCAAAAGATCCATGGCATTTTAAATCTTCAAGGGTGTAAAAGAATTATTAAATATATTTAGATATATTGGAAGGGGGTCTAGCTCAAATGGTAGAGTTTTACACCCTTGAAGATTTAAAACGCCGTTTTTGAAACAATTATAATAAAAATTATCAAACAAACCGTATTCAAGACAAGAGACGCTAATTCAGCAATCAACATAATGAACTTAACAAAATGCTGGATTGAGAAGCAAGAACGCCCTGCGTGTTTTCAAATTTCGTCTTTCACCTCTTCAAATATCCAAAAGGAAGAGGAAAAAGTTAGACCATCGTAGGTGAAATTCCTACTATTGATTTTACACTTTTTGATTTTTTTATTTTGGGATTTTGTCCCATTTTAAATCTTCAATGGTGTAAAGAAATATATAACAATAATATATAAAATGAGAATATTATTGTTACTTAGTTGGTTATATAGCTGTTATAGTTATAATGAGAATATTGCGATACATGGAGTAAATTTAGCACAGGCCGCATACAGTGTTTCAAATCTAAACGACTGGAATTGTAAAACTTGCGACTCATCTGTAATACTAACAGATATTGTAGAAAAAAATGGTGTAAAGGCATTACAAGGCTATGATTCATACACAGACTGTATATTTACATCATTTAGAGGGTCTTCTAATATACAGAACTGGATTAGTAACATTCAAATAAGTAAGGTAAATCCATACAACGATACAGCTATAGCAGTTAGTAAAGGATTTTACAAAGACTACAATTATATAAAATCAGATTTAATGGATAATTTATCCATGTTAAAGAGAGAATATAATACAAATAATGTATTGTTAACTGGACATTCATTGGGTGCTGCGTTAGCCACATTAATGGCATTCGATATCTTAAATGAGTTTCAAAACTATAATTTAAAGTATTTAACAACATATGGTTCTCCTCGGGTTGGCAATAAAGACTTTTCTTCTATAATGAATGGATATGATTATACATCATATAGAGTGACACATTATTATGATATAGTTCCTCATGTTCCAGAAGAATTTATGGGTTATTCGCATATATCAAATGAAATATGGTATAATGAAGAGAACTCAGAATATACGATATGTAATGACAAAATGGATGAGGATGATAACTGTTCAAATTCTTGTTCTCCTACAAAATGTACTAGCACTTCGGATCATTTATATTATCTGAATGTTACAATGGGAAATGTTTGAATTATTAATAGTATTTAAAAATTAATTAAATATAACATTTTAATATAGATAAATGGATACAAAGGAGCAGTTGGTGAATCATATAAGAGAATGGATTGAAATAGATAATGGTATTAGTGGATTACAAAAACAAATTAAAGTGTTGAGAGAAAATAAGAAGGAATTGACATCTTCTTTGGTTAATGTTATGAAATCAAACGAAATAGATTGTTTTGATATTAATGATGGTAAATTGATTTATTCAAAATCTAAGGTGAAAAAACCTATTAATAAGAAAACATTATTATCCGCATTAGATATTTATTTTAAAGAAGATGTCGAATTAGCAAAACAAGTTAGTGAGCATATTTTAAATAGTCGCGAAGAAACAGTTAAAGAGTCTATACGTCGTAAGAAAGAAAAATGATTTAAACATTAATTATTCATATTTATTAATGTTTAATTATAAGAATTTGATGAAAAGTATAAATATTGAAGGGACACAAGATGATGAAACAGATACAAATGATATGTATGATATTAAAAATGTAGAAACAAGTGGAAATAGTGAGAATTTATTAGATTCTATTATTCAACACCCATTTATTGATAATATAGATTTTGATGAATGTCAATTGTTGAAAGATTTTTATGTAATATTTTATAGAATAAATACATTTCATGAATTCAATTATGTCGAGTACTATATTAATGATAATTTTTTAAAAATATCTTTAAAAATGGAAACAACAATATTAGATATTTATGATAATGTTGTTATGGAAACTGATAAAAAAGTAGATGGAATTAAACGATTGAAAGGTGTTTATAATTATAATAATAATAATTATATGTTTATACAAGTGAGGGAAAATACTAATACAAAAATGTGGGTAAATTTATGGGATATTGTAGTAGTCAATCATTATTTTGGTAAGCAATTTCACAATAATGTTATTGATTTCTTTATGAATAATAACAATATTAGCAATTTAAACATGAATACTCAAATACTATTGAAACCAACTGTGTTATATTGCCAAATTGATGAGAAATATCTTTCTTATGTAGATAAACATAACTCTATTCAATATTGTCAGGATGATTCTTTAATTAAATTAACTAAATTTAATAAAAATGAAAATGTTAGGGTAATATGTTTTATGAATTTTGATAAATTTAATCTCACTGGTTCAAATAATGAAAACTTACAAAAAAATGGATTTTTTATAGATAAAATAAATAGCTCTTGGATATTTCAAAACGAAGATAAACTTTTTATACATGTAAAGTAATTGTATGTTTATTACATACAATTATGTCCATCCTCACTACAAGGAACATTATGTATAGTCCAATTTCCAGGAATAGCAAAGGCGCATGTTTTTTCTATTCCTAATTGATTTTCACCTAATACTAACCGCATAAACCCTAATTCTCCCCAATACGAACCCCATGAATTGCGAATTATCCAATATTGTTTATCAATAGATTCATCATATCCCCATCCAACAATAGATATAATATGGTTAATCATTTTAGGTTTATGTGGAACATCTAATACACCACCCATATAATCAACAATAGCTTCAGCATTGATTCCACATGCTATAGGACCATTTTTGTATATTTCAGTCATCATATTATTATCACCTCTAACTGCACCATAACTATCTATAGTTGCGTTTGGATATTGTAATATTGGGCTACATGTTCCCCCATTAGAAGTAAATGTATTACATGTTTTACAAATATTTGTAGAAGTACATTCAAACATCTCTTTATTTTCCTGACACTCCTTTTCTTTTGAATCGCTGCTACATGCTTGATATACCATACAGTCGTCATATGGAATTGAACCATACTTATGGATAGCTTCATATGTTGCTAAATGATCTCCACCGTTACAACTACCTCCCATCTGACAGTTTAATAAAAATTGAATACTGAGATTAATATCTGGCCACGCTGCCTTGCGCATTATTTTTATTCTATCGGATAATGAGCTTATACTACCATGTGCCCAACATGAACCACAGTATACTGGTATATGCTGGTTTAGATTTTTTGTCAAGTAATTTACACCATCAACATTAGACCATGTAAAAGATTGTGGTAATTTAATACCGCTAGTGTGAGTTATTTGATGTGATTCTATATCAACTGAAGGTGAAGGTATATATTCATTTATTCTGGCACTAACACCAATAAGACTAAAAAGTAATAAAAATGGATTAAACATTTTTATATAGTAATATAAAAAATTTTAACTCTAAATAATTATAATTTAATTATAAAATAAAATCATCATATTATATATAATTATGAATATGATGAATATAGCAGGTATATTAATCGCCATTGTAGCGATTAATTATATAGTAACTTTAGTAATGAATTTCCTAGGTATTGAATTACAATTTTATGGAAGTTATTTATTATGGGTTTTCGCAATATTATTATTTTGGGGGTTTTTACCTGGTCCTGTTAATTATTTTGAATGATTACAGTTTATTTATTGGATCTTCTTCATCGCTACTGTTTTCAAACTCATCTATTAATTTTTTGACAATTTTCATTAGAATATCAGGATTCATTTTATCTTGTAAATTGTCAAGTATTTCTTCTTCTAGCGGTTTTCTATTGTGCTTTTCTTCAAATTTATCTGACCAATCTCTTACTTCTTTTTCATATCCAGCCATAATTTTATTTTTATTTCTTACTATATCCATAAGAGATGGTTGTCCAAGATTTGTATCAGATACAATTGGCGTTACAAATAATATCTCTGCTGTGCTGACTAATTCATCGCATATTTCTGGTCGCATAATATCTGGTCGATTAATTTCTGCTTCTTCTTCCTTTGGTTCAATTTTCTTAACAGGAAATTTATTGTTAAATAATCTAATAATTTGTTCATTAATAGAAGGACTCGTTTCCATTAATCTGTCATATTCCTCTTTACACATTGTTAACATATGGCCTACATGCATTCTCTCATCTCTTGACTTGGCCAATTCAACCTTAATGTTACGGTAAAATTTATCCCAGGAAATAGAACTAACTCTATGTGCTTCATTTAATTCTCCAATTTTTAAAAATTGAGCTATAGTTGTTAATATACCAGCAAAGATATTAACAGCACCAATTGCCATCTGAGCCATAGGTTTAATATTGTCAGGAAATCTATCTTGTGCAAAATTTGCAGTTCCTGTTAAGGTACTCATAATAATGACTGGAATTGTATACCAAGCATTTGTTTTAGAATATGCTTGGTGAGATCTAGCATGTAACCATCTGTAACACATTGCTTTATCTGCCCATTCAACGAGAATCTTTTCATGTTCATATTTCCAGTATTGTTCTTTTGATGACATAGTATCATTGTTAACAACAACGCTATTTTCAACAACGCTATTTTCTTTTAATAATTGGTCTTCAGATATTCCCATTATAAAGTATAAAAACAAAATTTTTTTGAAATATTATCTAATTTAATATTAAATGGATGATAAATTGGAAAAAGTGAAAATTGTATTTGATAAAATTAAAGAAATGCGTACTGAAATTACTATATTATTTGACGGTTTAGATGGAAGAATCTCTAAACTAAGCGAAATATATAATGAATTTATTCAAAATACCAAACAAATAAAAACACCTGATCCAAAGACATTTATCTTTAGTTTAGATTCGTTTTATTTTCAAAATAGTCTGTTGAAGAGAGAATATAAAAATTTAAAAGATTACAATATAATTATTATAAATCGTATGTATGGTGAATATTATAAACTATATAAACTTGTTACTGAATTTATTGATAAAAGTCATATTGATGATAAAAGTCAGGAAATTCTAAAAAATAAAAGTTATCCAAAATATGACGATTTAGATGAAGAAAAGGTATATGATTTTAAATTAATTATTCAATTGAATAATGATATTATAAATGTTGTTAATTTTCTAATTAAAATAAAACTAGAGAAAGAAAAATGTTTAAAAACTTATCAAACAAATCAAAGTTTCGGATTAAATGTCAATAATTTTGTTTCAACATTTAATTATGAAGTTATTGTTTTATCTGAACAAATTAATTTATTTGAAAATTACTTGGATTTTTTTTATCACATACATCAAAAATTATTACAAAGATTAATAACTAAGATAAGTGTTTTAGAAGCACAATTGAATGCGGATATTAAATTTGAAGGTGGAATAATTGGAAAAAGAAAGGACAATAAATCATTAATGGAAGATATGAACGTAAAAGGTTTAAATAAAAAGGCCGCAAGAGATTTAAGACGATCTATTACAGGTAAAATTAGTCCTTCTACCTCTTTACTATCTGGATCTTATTCTAGTGATATTTCTTCTATTGATGAAATACCACTCGAACCATCTAGTATTAAAAAAAAATTTGATATTCCTAAAACTATTAGATTTAATAGTAATATATCCGTTGCGCAACAGATATTTAATAACCATAACAGCGATCAGGAAAATGAATTAACAGATGAATTTGAAAGTAACATTAGTTTAACAGTTTATGATGGGGGAAATAATGTTATTAAAAGGGAAGAGGAAGAGGAAGAGGAAGAGGAAGAGGAAGAGGAAGAGGAAGAGGAAGAGGAAGAGGAAGAGGAAGAGGAAGAGGAAGAGGAAGAGGAAGAGGAAGAGGAAGAGGAAGAGGAAGAGGAAGA
>Ga0210003_1000248_pt1 | contig 48080 bp, 35 predicted proteins | sample LantaG_FD_182804 | JGI IMG/M metagenome (GOLD analysis project Ga0210003, IMG submission 182804) | Deep subsurface microbial communities from Baltic Sea to uncover new lineages of life (NeLLi) - Landsort_02402 metaG (SPAdes) (version 2) | ecosystem: Environmental > Aquatic > Marine > Oceanic >... | reverse complement strand
TCCCGGGCGAGCTTATAATCAAGTTTCGCCCCGCCGCTGCCGATGCGCTCGAAAAGCAGCTTCGAGGCGCAAAAACGCCTGACCGATTGAACCTGTCCCGCCGGCTGGACGAACTCAACGCAAAACACCGCCTGCACAGCATAAAGCCGGTTTTCAAAGACTTCAAACAGAATCGCCGCCGTCTCAAAGCCCTCCACGCCCAAAATGACACTTTGCTTAGCAAAAAAGACAAACACCTGCTAAGAAGGCTCACCAGGGCGCCGAAGGCCGCCGGAGTTCCCGAACTGGGCAGGATATACAAGCTCGAATTTGAGCTTCAGCCGGGTCAACCGCTGCAAGAGCTTGTCGAACAATACCGTGCCAGTCCGCATGTCGAATACGCCGAGCTCAATTATACTATTTCGACATGCCGCGAGCCCAACGACCCCTTATTTCCGGTCCAGTGGCCCCTGGAGAACACAGGCCAGATTTACCCCGAAAGCGGCAAGTTCAATCACCCGCCCGGCGAGCCTGACGCCGACATAGATGCCGCCGGGGCCTGGAACTTTATCACCGACGCCTCCCAGAGCGTAGTGGCTGTTATCGATACCGGCGTCGATTACACACACCGAGACCTGGCTGACAATACGTGGGTCAATCCCGCCGAGGCCAACGGCACGCCCGGCCTCGACGACGACGGCAACGGCTATATAGATGACATATACGGGTACGATTTTATCAACGGCGACTCGAACCCGAAGGACGACCACGGACACGGCACGCACTGTAGCGGAATAATCGCTGCGGTAGGTGACAACGAGCTGGATATCAGCGGTGTTTGCTGGAAGGCGCGGATAATGGCCCTCAAATGCCTCGGCGCCGACGGCACAGGGGATACCCTAAAAGCAGCCCAGGCCGTTTATTACGCCGTGAATAACGGCGCCGACGTCATATCCAACAGTTGGGGAGGCTTTCTCAGTCCAGGCTCTTTTCCAAAGGCGCTGATGGATGCGTTCGATTACGCATACAGCCAGGGAGTCATCTCGGTAGCCTCCGCCGGCAACAAGGGCACGACATATATTAATTTCCCTGCCATCTTCGACAGCGTCATTTCCGTTACTGCAACGGACAGCAACGACGAACTGGCGTTTTTCGGCAATTACGGACCATACGTTGATATTGCCGCTCCGGGCGTAGACGTGCTGTCGCTGCGGGCACAGGGCACTTCCATAGGAACCGTCTACAATGACTACACAACGATTGATTCCGGCACATCCATGGCCTGCCCGCACGTCTCCGGCGCCTTTGCGATGGTTCTGGCATACTATCCGGGCGTCGCTATGAATAAGGCAAGGGACGTAATCTTTCAGAACACCGATTTTATGCCTCCGGAGATTTGCAACTGGGGACGACTCAATCTCCAGAGAGCAATATCGTCGGTAGCGCATCTGTACGCCGGAAAGGTCGTTTTCCGCCAGGATGTCTATTCCTGCTCGGCCCAGATAGAGGTCATACTCAACGACCTCCATCTCTTCGGTTGCGGAACTCAGGATGTCAACGTCAGCACAACCGCCGGCGATTTGGAAACAGTTGTGCTTCTGGAAGAGACAGAGCTGCCCGGTGTCTGCTGGGGAACAATCAATGCCGAGTCGGGCGAACCCGTCGTCCAGGACGGTATATTGCAGTTGTCCCACAATGAAAAAATAACCGTTACCTACGAAGACCAGGACAACGGCGCCGGCAAAGCCGTCACCGTCACCGATACTGCTCTGACCGACTGTCAGCCGCCGATTGTCCTGGACGTCCAGGTCGATGCACCGGGACCCAAACCAACCATCACGTTTCAAACCAATGAGCCTACGACCGGTTTTGTGCTGTGCGGCACCCAATGCGGCGGACCATATCCTCTCAGGCAAACCGGCTCCACTCTGGCTACACACCACACGGTAAAGCTCATAGGCATCGAGCCTTACACCGACTACTTTTTCGTGATTCAGGTCTTCGACATCGCCGGCAATGAGAGTATTTACGATAACCTCGGCAATTGTTACGCCTTTACCACCACCGGTCCTGCCGATATGTATGTGCCGGCACAATATCCCACGATTCAGGAGGCTATTAACCGGGCGTGGGATACAAGCGTCGTCTGGGTGGCTGACGGCGTACATTCCGGCGACGGCAACCGCGACATAGATTTTAAGGCAAGGGCTATCACCGTAAGAAGCGAAACCGGCCCGGCAAACTGCATCATCGACTGCAACGGCACCGCCGCCGAGCCGCACAGCGCCTTTTACTTCCACAGCTCCGAAGAGGCCAACTCCGTTCTGTCCGGCTTTACCATCACCGGCGGCTATTCGACCAACGGCGCCATTGCCGGTGCGATAACCTGCATAGACTCCAATGCCGTTATTGCCAACTGCGTCATAACCGGCAACAAGGCTATCTACGGCGGCGCTGCCATTTGTGACCGGGCAGAGCCAACATTTGCCGACTGCACCATAAGCGCAAATACAGCAGAATACGGCGGCGCGATTTATTCTCAAAGAGCGGGACCAAAAATCATCAACTGCATAATTACAGGAAACACCGCCCGCTCCGGGGGGGCGCTGGCCTCCCGCCTCGGAAGCGAAAAAGTCACCAACTCCACCCTAATTGGAAACGTCGCCGAAGTCCGAGGAGGGGCGATATTCTCCACCTTCGGCACTTGCACTATCACCAACTCCATAATCTGGGACAATTATGCTGCCGAGTTCCCCCAGCTCTATCCATACGTAACTGTGACATATAGCTGTATTCAGGACTGGGCCAACGCTGGCCTCGGCAACATCAGCGCCGACCCCTGTTTCGTCGACGCCGGCTTTTGGGATTCAAACGGCACACCTGATGAGCCTAATGATGATTTCTGGGTCCAGGGTGACTACCACTTAAAGAGTCAGGCTTGGCGCTGGAGCAGCCCGCAGAACCAGTGGACCTGGGACAACGTCACCAGCCGATGTATCGACGCCGGCAATCCGGGCGCAGGTTTCAGCCAGGAACCTCTCACTCTTGAGGTGGACCCGCTGAATCGCGCTGGAACCAATCTGCGTCTCAATATGGGAGCCTATGGTGGTACGCAGCAGGCAGCAATGTCGCCGTACGGTTGGGCCATTCTGTCTGATTTGAACAACGATGGCACCATTGACCTGCTCGACCTTGCCCTCTGGACCGACTATCTGCTCGAGTCCGGCAAGGCCTGGCCCGGAGATTTGAACAGGGACGAAATCGTCAATATGGCCGACTTCGCTCTGCTCGCAAAGGACTGGTTTCTGCGGACAAGCTGGCGCGACCCATAATCAATCTTTTATCGGGCTCCTGCCGGCCCATAGGCCAGAAAATACTGGACTAAAGCTGAAAAAAATGCTACAATAATTCTTGTCAATCGTTTAGCCGATACTTACTCCGTAGACGGTATTGGCGTTCGCCTGAATCGGAACGTGGAAAGGGTGAAAAAATGGTCAGAAAACCGGCACTTTGGGCAGTGGTTATTATGCTTGTGCCCGCGCTGCTGCAGGCCGAGATAGTCCCCGCAGATTCAAACAATCCCGATTCCAACACCACAGATGACTCAATTGTGATAACAGACCTCGGCTTTTGCAGTTGCGACCTTGTCCACGACGGTATCGTCGATTTCTACGACTTTGCCCTCCTTGCCGGCTACTGGGGAGCCGACGATTGCTGGGTCAACAGCAATTGGTGCGACGGCGCGGATATCAACCAGGACAACCTCGTCAATTTCAAGGACTTACGCTATCTGGCAGTGCTGTGCTGGCTTGACGAGGATAATGAGCCGCCGAGCCCGGACCCAATGCAATGGGACCGCTCTCTGGACGGCCAGGGCTTTGACGGCCGGCCTCGTGAGGTCCACCTGCCGCCTTATGGGCCCGCTGACTACGGCGCAACAATGAGGGCCGACCCCAATACCGCCGACTGCTCAGACTTCGAGTTCTATTTTGAATGCATGGATGACTACCGTTTTAGCAGCGGCTGGGTGTATTTTCCGGGGGGGCCACCTTATGAATACACCATAAGCATCGGCTGGCCCAATTTCGGATGGCGATTTCGCGTCAAAGCGCGCGACCGCTCTATTAACAGCGACCAGAACATAACCGGCTGGTCTGAAATAGTCATAGCCGAATAATTAAGGCCTGTCCTTTGTGGCCGCCGGCCGCCAAACCACCGGCGCCCGCTTTTATCTCCGCCGGCCTGACGCAGCCCGAATAGCGCCACACGTGCTACTGCTCGCCAAGCAGCTCCTCCAGCCGCTCGAATTCACCGCTCTTCATATGGTAGCTGTGTTCAGCATCAGGAAACTGCCCCGCCTGCACCCTTTTGGCATACTCGGCGAAACCACCAACTACCTGCTCGCTCAGCCTGACAAAGCTCTCTGCAAACTTCGGCGTAGGACCCTGGCTCAGCCCCAATATATCCGGCGCTATCAGAATCTGGCCGTCACAGCCGGGTCCTGAACCGCAGCCGATTACGGGAACCTCGCTCCGTTTCGTGATAAGCTCGGTAACCTCCGCCGCCGCACCTTCTATCAGCAGCGCATCGGCGCCGGCGCGGACCATTTGTTCGGCAACCGCCATAAGCTCCAGCCCCGTTTCTGCACCTCTGCCTTCGGCACGCAATCTGCCCGTCTTTGTGATGGTCTGCGGCCTTATACCGATATGCGCCATCACAGCCATCCCGGCGTCGCTCACCGCCTTGACCACGCCCAGGTACGCCTCGCTTGCTTCGATTTTCACCATCTGAGCGCCCGCCTCCGTCACGAACCTGCCGGCATTCTTCACCGCTTCACCCACATCAACCTGATATGACAAAAACGGCATGTCCGCCACAAGCAGTACGTTCGGGGCGCCTCGCCGAACCGCTGCGGTTATCGCAACCATAAAATCCATAGTCGCCGGAAGCGTCGAATCAAAGCCAAGAACCACCTGCGCCGCCGAATCGCCCACAAGTATCATCTCGATGTCGGTCTGCGAGACCAGCCTTGCCGTGATATAGTCATAGCAGCTTACCGCGGCAATCCTGCGTTTTTCACCTTTGGCGGCCGACAGGTCGGCAACCGTAAATCGCTTATCCATATCTTGTTCCAGCCCCCAAAACTTAAAGAAATAACAGGTTTTTGGTTAGGATATGAGAACAAAACTGCTTTATCAAGCGTAATCTGCCTTAGTTTTTTACACCAAATACGGCGTTTTTTGAGAAATGTGAAGAAATTTGAAAGTTTTCCGATTAAAAACTTGATTCCCGGTGGGAAAAGTGTAGCTTTTTCAAAAATTTGTTAAAGATATTTTTGCGGATTTTCGATTTAAACTATGGAAGTAGGTTCCGCGAGGCGTAGTTGCATTTATAGCTTTTCATCACCCTCCTCCGAAGCCAGGTTCTGTTGTTCACGAATCTGGCTTTTTTAGTTACCATCCTCTATTTGTTAAAGCAGACAGACGTAAATACAGAACGCCTGTTAAACTGGGAAAGTCACTCAGTGTCACCGAACGACCTCAACACCGCGGTTTAATGTCACCGTGAAGTTCAGCTTTGACACTTGCTCAACACAACGACCTGTGGGTTCTCATTTGGCCTGGCCTGGAGACGGCAGATGCGAAGCTCGACAGAACAAAACAGCAATCCACGCCTATATGGGCCGCTCACCACAAATTCGCCGCTCAGGCGGCAGATTTCGCTTGACAACGAAAAACCACGCTGGTAAAAATACGCTTTACCGGCGGTAACATTTTAGGAAACCCTTTTTGGGGAGAACCAACATGCGGGTCATAGAATTCCTCGACAAGTCAGGCGTCAAATACGAAGTCACGGAACACAAACCTTCCTTCTCGGCACAGCGAATGGCTGCAGAGGAGCGCCGGCCCGGAAAATACGTGGCCAAACCCGTCGTCGTAAAGGCCGACGGAAAGTATCTTATGTGTGTCCTCTCCGCAAACCACAAAATCGACCTCAAGGCCCTCAAAAGCCGGCTCGGCGCTAAATCCGTCGACCTCGCTAACGAAGACGAAATCGGGAAAATCTTCGGTGACTGCGAACTCGGCGCAGAGCCTCCTTTCGGCAGCCTCTACGATTTGCCGACCATTATGGACAGAGCCCTCGACGAAGACGACCGTATCATCTTCCAGGCCGGCAGCCACGAAAAGGCAGTCCATATGAGTATGGATGATTACAAAAAGCTCGCCGCACCCAGCGTACTCGAGTTCAGCTACCACATATAGACGCCGAGTTCAAGGTAGTGACGCTTTGCCCTGCGACAGCGCTGAAGGATTGCCCCGGCGCGAACCAATAAATGTCGCTGCCGAAGTCTTGCACGGAAGACCTGGCCGTCCCGGCCTATTGACATTTGACAACTCCGCAGCCTTTTGCTAATATCCCCTTTCTTGAAAGAGCCGTGGGGACTATAAGTGCTTATGGAATTCGTTGTCAGCAAAACAAGAAAGAAAGTAACAATGGATATCAGGCCATTCAGGGCATTCAGGTACAATGAAGAGGTGGTCGGCGACGTCGGCAACTGTGTGGCTCCGCCGTATGACGTGATAAGCCCCGCCCAGCAGCAGCAGCTTTACGACAAGAGCCAATACAACATCGTACGAATCATCAAAGGCAAAACCAGCCCTGATGATAGCAACACCAATAATCAATACACACGGGCAGCACACTACTTCAAAACCTGGATAGATACCGGCGCCCTCAAGCAGGACCCTGCCGATGCTATTTACCCCTACGTTCAGGATTTTCAGCTCGGCGAACGCACCTTCCAGCGATTCAGTTTCATCGCATTAGCCAGGCTCGAAGAGTTCGGAAAAATCGTAAGGCCCCATGAGCGAACCCTAAACGAGCCCATCGTTGACCGGCTCAATCTGAAAAGAGCCACCGGCGCCAAATTCGGCCTGCCCTTTATACTCTACGAAGACCCGGAAAATGCCGCCGACAACCTCATCGAAAAAAACAGCCGGAACAATCCTCTTATGGATTTTCACGACGATAATATTCGCCATCGCTTGTTCGCTATAACCGACAGAGACGACATCGGTGCAATCACGCAGATGATGCAGAACAAAAGCTGCGTCATAGCCGACGGCCATCACCGCTATACCACCGCCCTGGCCTATTCCAAGGAAAATCCCAACCCCAGCGCCCAATATCAGATGCTCGCATTTACCAACATCCGTCACGAGGGATTGCTTATCCTGGCCACCCATCGACTCGTCGGAAACCTCCAGAGATTCGAGCAGGAAGAATTTATTACAGCCCTCAAAGACGACTTCGAGCTCACCCAATACGCGTTCGATTCTGAGCAGGCAAAGACCACCGCCAGGAACAGAACCTTCGAGCAAATGAAGGCCGAGCACAACCTGACAAAAAACGCCTTCGGAATTTATTGCGGACAAAATGCCTTCTATGTGGCCGTGCTGAAAAATGAGCAGGCAATGGACTCGGCCACGCCTGATATGAGCGCCGCCTGGAGGGCCCTTGACGTTGCCGTCCTGCACAAGCTGATTCTCGACAAACTCCTCGGCATCGGCCAAAAACAATTGGCCGAAAGAACAAATGTCGAATATGCAAAGGATATTGGAAACGCCGTTGATAAAGCCATTAAAGCCGTGGACGCACGCCAAAGGCAGCTCGTCTTCTTCCTCAACGCAACCAGATGGGACAACATTCGGTCCGTCACCGAAGCCGGAGAAAAAATGCCACAAAAATCAACCTATTTTTACCCAAAAATCTATACAGGTTTGACAATAGACAAATTGTAACTTTTATTGAACAGGAGTTCGTGACATGTCGGATTGGAAAAACCCCCCAAGACTGTTTATCCCGGGACCGGTACAGGTCAATGACGACGTCTTGCAGCAGCTCGCGCGACCCACCCTGGGCCACCGTCTCAAAGAGTACGCACAGCTTCACGGTGAAACTCTCGATATGCTTAAAAACATACTTTTTACCGACCAGAACATCTTCCTGCTCTCATCCTCCGGCTCCGGAGGATGGGAGGCCTCCGTACGCAACTGTGTCGGCCTCGATGAAACAATCCTCGCCACCTGCTGCGGCGCCTTCAGTGACAAGTGGGCGGACGTCGCCGAGAGCTGCGGCAGAAACGTCGAGCGGCTCAGGGTCGATTGGGGAGAACCGGTCCTGTCTGAAATGATTGATGAGAAGCTCGCAACCGGCAAATACGCCGCCGTCACACTTGTCTACAATGAAACCAGCACCGGCGTGACCAATCCACTCTACCAGGTCAGCGACATGATGAAGGAAAAATACCCCGATGTGCTCGTTTTTGTCGATACCGTCAGTGCAATGGTCGGGCTGCCACTGCACTTCGACAGCCTTGCCTGGGACGTCGCTTTCGCGTCCGTCCAAAAGGCATTCGCCATACCCCCCGGCCTGACCGTCGTCGCCGTCAGCAGCAGGGCCCTTCAAAAGAGCAAAAATGTCCCGAATCGCGGATACTACTTCGACTACCAGAATTTCGCCCAGACAAACCAGAAAAAACAGACCCCTACCACGCCCGTTATTCCCCACATAATGGCTCTGAACTACCAGTGTAAAAAGCTGCTCGCCGAGGGTATGGAAAACGTCTGGCAGCGACATAAGGAAATGGGCGACTTTGTCAGGGCCTGGGCGAAAGAAAAATTTGACCTCTTCCCGGACCCGCAATATGCATCCAATACCCTCACCGCCGTCAAAAACACCCGCGGCATCAACGTCGCAGAGACAATCAACGCTCTGCAGGAAAAACACAACACCGTTTTCGGAAACGGCTACGGAAAGCTCAAAGAGCAGACCTTTAGAATCGCGCATATGGGTGATATTACACTCGATGACCTGAAAGAGCTGCTCAGTTGGATAAATGAAGAAATCGAATAACGCACCGCCGCTCGCAAAATCCTGCGGCAGGGGCCGAAACAGACCGCGTTTGCCGGTACTACTTGTCAAAAAATCGGCCAATTAGCGAACCTGCACTGGCTTTGGTCGTATATAAGGAGATAAACTTTTCGACGTCGTCCGGTTACAGGTCTAACCTGCCTCGTTAATTGTGTAAACAAGTTAGGAGAGTTAAAAATGGCTGTTTCACATCGTACATGCTCCAAAACTGCACGATTTCGTACCGTAATCCTTAGCCTCGTGCTTTTCTCCCTTTTGATTGCCCCTGGCTTGCCGCTTGCCCGCGCAGAACAGGAGCAAGGTATCGAAACACTCCGAAAGCTCGGAAAGGCCTTCGCCACAATCGCTAAGCAAGCTTCCCCAGCCGTCGTAAGTGTCAAGGTCGAGAAAACCACCGTCAGACAATACAATACAATCCCCGACTGGCCCTTCGGTCAGCCTTTCAGCCCCTTCGAAGACGATTTATTCGACTTCTTCCGCAGAGACTTACCACGCCGCCAGCCAAGACAACGCAAATACCGCCAGACGGCTCAGGGTTCCGGATTCATTATTTCAGCGGACGGATACATCCTTACGAATAACCACGTTGTTGGCGGCGCCGACAAGGTCACCGTCAAACTACTCGACGGACGCGAATTTGACGCAAACACCATCGGAACCGACCCCGAATCCGATGTGGCACTCATAAGAATAGATGCCACAGACCTGCACAGTCTCGAACTGGCCGACTCTGATAACATCGAAGTCGGAGAATGGGTCCTTGCCATCGGAAATCCATTCGGACTCGGGCACACCGTCACCGCAGGTATCGTAAGCGGAAAGGGACGAAGCAATGTCGGATTGACTACCTACGAAGATTTCATCCAGACAGACGCTGCAATAAACCCCGGTAACTCAGGCGGACCTCTGATTAATCTCGACGGAAAGGTCGTCGGAATCAATGCCGCCATCATCGGACCAGGCGGAAATATCGGTATCGGTTTTGCCATACCCGTCAACATGGCAAAGGCAATATATCCCCAGCTTAAAGAAGGAGGAACCGTCGTAAGAGGATTCCTCGGTGTCGCAATTCAGAGCCTCACGCCGGATTTCGCCAAGGCCTTCGGCCTTGAAGAAGATGCCAAGGGCGTACTTGTGCCTGAAGTCCACAAAGACTCCTCTGCCGACAAAGCCGGAATCAAACCAGGCGACATAATTGTCGAATTTGACGGCCAGCCCGTTGAAACCGCCAAACAGCTACAGAACAAAGTCGCAATGTTGAAACCAGGAACAAAGGTAGAGATGACCGCCCTGAGAAACGGAAAGCGAATGACCTTCACCGTAGAACTCGGCGAGCGACCCTCCGCCGGCGGCGTTGCCGGCGAAAAGCCTCGTGCACTCGAAAAGCTGGGCCTGGCGGTCGGAAACCTCACCGATGACCTGGCCCGACGATTCGGCTACCAGGACCTCTCCGGAGTCATTGTCACCGCTGTCGAGCCAGGTTCCATTGCCGCCTCTGCCGGAATCACTCAGGGCTCCTTGATTACCGAACTCAACCGCAAGAAAATCACAAATACCAAAGAGTTCAACCAGGCTGTTACCGAGGCCGCCGAAAAAGGCTCTCTGCTGATGCTCGTAAAACAGGGCAAAAACGCCCTTTACGTGATGATAACCATTCCCAAGGAGTAAATCACTGCCGGAATGTTAACCCAGGATTTCCCAAGTGAATCCGTGCACATAAGGCATATTTTGATAGTATAGAGCTGGATATATTTATTTTTCCTTTGTGTCAGCAAATTTCTGCAAATATTTTTTGCCTTTTTGAATTTTCCTAACCTCTTATTCTCGCAGAGGTTACGGCGTTAGCGTTATTACGAGATTCATAAAGTGCAGGGAATCCTACATTTTCTTTTTGACAATTCGCATGACCTGTAGTATCTTCTACATAACATTACTTTCAATAGGAGGTTTAAGAATGTCGTCATTCACGTCCACCGAATTAGAAGTTATGAAGATTCTTTGGGAGCATGGTGAGTTGAAACCTGCCCAAATCCAGGACAGATATTCGCGTGCTATTAAAAATGCGGCTCTGCGTTTTCAGCTTAAGGTTCTACTCGAAAAAGGCCATATCACCCGCCAAAAGATTGGAAAGGCCTACTACTACAAGGCTTTGACACCTCGAAAAGGCTCATTAAAGAAAATGGTTAGACGCATGGCTGAAGTTTACAGTCAGGGTTCAACAGCAGGTTTGATAGCTGAACTTATTAAGACAGAAAAGCTCAGCGAGAAGGAACTGCGGGAATTGAAGGAATTAGCTGGAGTCAGATCTTCGGGGAAAACTTCGACGAAGAAAGGGGGTAAGAAATAATGACAAGCCTGAGTGAAATACTGGTGGGTCTTCCATTGCTGGCATCTGTCTTATTGAAGATTACAATCGTTCTCGGAGTTAGTTGGTCTCTCCATTTCATTTTGGCAAAGCGAAACCCTCGCTGGAGAATACTTTTGTGGCGTTGCGCAATTACAGGGCTTCTTTTAATACCCGCATTAATCCCACTTGCGTATTTACAGATTTCTATAACCCCGCCACCAGAACATGTTGTAATTGCGCCTTCTGAATCTGCATTAGAGTACCCAATTATAGAAACTCCAGGCTTTTCAGAGGCCGAGCCAGTTCACATTTCGCAGCCGGTGGCTTCAGATATCTCTCAGGCATCTTTTTCGTTAACAGCATGGTTGCGAGCAAACATTTGGATGATAGTCTCAGTGGGCTGGGGCTTGGTAGCGACTATATTGATTCTGCGTTTGTTAGTGGGATTTCTTAGGGTTAGGCACAAGATAATTTATTCCTTACGGGGGCCGGAACACTTACAGCAGTTATTAGGTCGCGTCACCGAAGACCTTGGTTGTACCAAAAAAGTAATGCTGCGATATTCACCAGATATGTCAACACCTTTTCTTACAGGTTTACTGAATCCGATTATTATTATTCCCGAACGAATGATTAGCGGAAAATACGAGAACAGAATCCCTGCCATTTTCGCCCACGAAGTTGCTCACCTTATATCACGAGACCTTATCTGGACGTTTATAATCAGGTGGTTTGAAGTAGTTTTGTGGTTCCACCCACTTGTATGGAAGCTGCGAGGTGTCCATAGTACATTATGTGAAGAGGTTTCTGACGCGGTTGCCGCAAAATATATCGGCAATACGGAATCTTATTCAAGCACACTGGCGAGTCTTGCTCTTGAAATAATCGGGAGAGTTCAAGTTGTTGGCGCCATCCCCATGGCTCGCTCATCAGAAATTGTAGCTCGTTTGCGAATCCTGAAACAAAGGTTTTACCCGGCTCGTTTAGCTCGCCGATGGATTATCCTGTCAGGCTTAGTAAGCTTCATTGCCCTAACAGTTATTGGGGGAATAAATCTGGTATATGCCGAATCTGACCCGGGCAAATCAGCTACCCGCGTGTTGCATTTTCCAAAGGATCTATCTCTGGGCAAGCTGTTTATCCGGGATGCAGATTTGGTCAGGCGAGTTGACACTTCTATCTTTTGGGCGGACAAGGTAAAATGGGAGTACTTTGCTGAGGCCAGGGGTAATGTCAAAATCCCAAGCGGCAAGCGGTGCTGGCTTCAAGTGACCTCGCCAAATGCATGGCGGGATTTGTCGCCGCTGAGACATCTGAGGCCAGACGACCTTTACCGCCTTGACATCTACGGCTCCTACAGCGGCGGCTCCAAGCCTGATGACAGATGTATGCAGCACGTAGCGGCTTTGACGGGGCTTAAGGTTTTGGAGCTTAGATACACGAATATCACCGGGCAAGGAATAAAGGCTATTGCGGGCCTGGAGTCTCTGGAACGTTTGACGCTTCCGGAAAGAATCGACGACGCCGGCATGGTCCACGTGGCACAACTGAAATCCTTGAAAGGGTTGTACTGGACTGAAAACAGAGTAACCAACGCGGGCCTTCGTTATCTGACAAAGCTGCCGTTACTTGAGGAACTGGCGCTTGGAGGCGAGCATATCGGCAATAACGGACTCGTGCACGTCGCCAAATTGGGTCGTCTCAGATATCTGATGCTTTGGGGCGAGCACGAACAGCTTAACGACGCCGGTTTGATTCATCTGCAGAATGCTCCTTCGTTGAAGATTTTGCATATCGGAGGACTTCACACTATCACAGATGTTGGAGTGGAACACTTGTCGCTTATCCCGGGCCTTGAGATTATCGATTTCTATTGGAATCGGAACATTACCGACAGAGGTATTGCTTATCTTAAGAGACTGCCTGCCCTGAGGAGACTGAAGATCAATAATTCACAGGTGACCGACAAAGGATTGGCCCATCTCAAGGAAATCAAAACTCTGGAATATCTTGGTCTGCCCAACCATGGCATAACCGACGAAGGGTTAGCCTATGTGGCACAGTTAAAGAGACTTAAGTATCTAAGTGTTGGTGCCAACAGCGGCGGCAGTGCCATCAGCAACTCCGGACTCGGGCATCTTGTCAAGTTAGAGCATCTTGAAGAACTCCAGATAGGTGGTAAAGACATCACCGACGAGGGTATGAGCCACATCGCCAAATTGGCGAACTTGAAAAGCCTTACGCTGTTTGGCTGCCCACGGTTGGCGGATGGTGGGATAACTAAATTGAGTTCGCTAAAATCATTGAAGAAATTGAATATGAGCTACACAAATGTAAGTATCGCAGGACTGGCCGGTCTTAACCTGCTGCCTAATATAACTCATTTGTACGTCAGGTCTATCGTGAGGGATGACGGCGTGCTGGATATTTCAGGATTGACTAATCTTGAAAAACTGAATCTCTCGTTTGAGAGCGGTTCCGAATATTTCTTTGAGGACGTCGATATGGCATGCCTTGCCAAACTCAAAAAACTGAAGAACTTTCAAATGGGGGATTACAAGCACTCGATGATTACTGACGCAGGTGTTGCCTGTCTGAAAAACCTTACTAATATGGAGATTCTGAGTATTGGCAGTCGAAATGTGACAGATAAATCCCTGTCTTATTTTACAAATATGAAAAAGTTGAATGCCTTGAGCATCATCGGCAACTTTACTGACGATGGGCTCGTCTATTTGGAACAGCTAAAAGGTTTGAATAGCCTAAGGATATATTCGGCGAACAATTTCAGTCCCAAAGCTCTGCAGCGGCTTCAACGTAACTTGCCAAATATGTACCCGAATTCATTTCGTGCTGAACAAGATAGAGACATCAAGAAAATGACAAAAAACAAACCTGAACCATCTACGAATAACACAGTCGCCCCATCCTTTGCCGTTAAAACTCTCGATGGAAGGCAGCTAAATCTGAAAGATTATCGTGGCAAGGTAGTGATACTTTACTTTTGGGCTATGTGGTGCAGGCCCTGCGTTGCCGGAACGCCGAAACTAAAGAAATTCTACAGAGACCTGAAGTCCTCGTTTGGGGATGATTTTGAGATGATCAGCCTGAGCATGGACGAGAATGAACAATCGGTGCGCAGGCATGTAAAGAAATACAAACTCACCTGGCCACAGGTGCGAATAGGACTTCACTCCAAAATCTCATCTGATTATGGAGTAAATGATAGTGCTCCCCAGTCCTTCCTTATTGGGCCGGATGGTAAGATATTGCTAACACCGGAAAGTCCCCAGGTAGACACTAAATCCTTTATTGAAGAATTGCTTAAAAACAGAAAACTCTAAGAGGTGACTTATCCATTGGTCAGGTCAGCACTACAGCCTTTTTCGGGCTTTTCTCAAATCTCTCGTCGATAACCATACCGAAAACCGACATCTCGATGAGGCCCGGCAGATGAGCATTAACTATATGCCGCCAGGCCGCGCTCAATAGGCGGGGCCTTTTTGCTGAAATTGCCTTTCCGCCCGCCGTGTATCACAAATATCTTGTAACATTCCACAACCTGAGTTAGCTTATCCGCCATGTTGAAAAACGCACTGTTTTTTTACACAAGGCATCTCGTCGTTTGGGTACTGCTGCTCGGCATAGCGGCCTACCTCTGGCCCGAACCTTTTATGCGGCTCGAAGATCAAGGAACATGGTTTTTTGCCCTTACTATGTTCGGTATCGGCGTCGTCTTGACCGCCGACGATTTCAAAAGAATCGCTCAAAAACCCATTATTGTCATAATAGGTTCCGTCGCACAGTTCACAATTATGCCATTCGGGGCCTTTCTAATTGCAAAATTGTTCAACCTGCCGCCGGAAATTGCCGTCGGTTTAATACTGACCGGCTCGGCGCCGGGGGCTATGGCCAGCAATGTAATGAGCTATGTCGCCCGAGCCGATACCGCATATTCCGTCTCACTAACCACCGTCTCAACTCTCCTGTGTCCGCTATTGACTCCCGGTCTTACCCTCCTGCTGGCCGGCGCCCAACTCGACGTGCCGTTTTGGAACATGGTACTCTACGTTCTAAAAACGGTTATCGTCCCGCTTCTTTTCGGCTTTGCCGTCAGACACTACTTCAAGAAGACCGTCGAGAAGGTTCTGCCCATATTTCCCGCAATTTCCGTAACCTTCATAGTATTTATCTGCTCACTGGTCATAGCCCTCAACAGAGACTACCTGGGCAACGTAACCATCCTCGTCTTTGCAGCCGTACTTCTGCTCAACATCTACGGAATGCTGGCTGGATACGGCGTCGGCACACTCTTCCGCCTCGCCCCTAAAAGAAGGCGAACACTCACCCTCGAAATCGGTATGCAAAATGCCGGCCTCGGAACACTCCTGGCTTTGGACTACTTCGGCAAGAGGGCCGCGATGCCAGCCGCCATCTTCGTCTTTATGTGTATTATCACCGCTTCGGTACTCGCGGCCTTCTGGCAGCGCAAAGATACCGCACAAGCAGAACAATAAATAATATATATTAGCATTTGACCTGTTGCATTCCGGCTGGCCAATTGCTAAAATACCTCTTTTATCGTAGACCGGATTCGCAGGAGGCAGTCGCTAACTCGGCTGCCTTTAATTTCAGTATTGAAAATATCGCTCAGGAGCTCGAAATATGGCAGTTAACCTTGCAATCGCAGGAGTAACCGGTGCAGTAGGTCAGGAATTCTTAAAAATCCTCGAACAGCGGGACTTCCCCTTCGGTTACTTGAAAGTCCTCGCATCAAGCCGCTCCGCCGGAAAAAAGATACCATTCAAAGGAAAACAGTACATTGTCGAAGAACTCAAAAAGGACAGCTTCGGCGGAATCGACATCGTACTTTTCAGCGCCGGAGGCTCGCGAAGCAAGGAATTCGCACCCGCCGCCGCCGAAGCCGGCGCCGTCGTCATCGACAACTCCTCCGCCTTCAGGATGGACCCTGACGTGCCGCTTGTGGTGCCAGAAATAAATCCGCTGAAAATACAACAGCATAGCGGCATCATAGCAAACCCAAACTGCTCGACTATCATTGCTGACGTGCCCGTCTGGCCCCTCCACAAGGCTAACCCCATCAAAAGAATGGTTATCAGTACCTACCAAGCCGCCAGCGGTGCAGGACGCCAGGCAATGCTCGAGCTCGAAAACCAGAGTCGCCAGGTACTCGACGGAAAAGAACCTATCTGCAACGCCTTCCCGTACCAGATAGCCTTTAACGCCTTCTGCCACAATTCGAAGCTCGACGAGACCGGCTACAACCTCGAAGAAGTAAAAATGGTCAAAGAAACCCAGAAAATCTTCGACTGCCCGGATATTGCAATCACCTGCACCTGCATTCGAATACCGGTCTTCCGGGCGCATTGTGAAAGCATCAATCTTGAGTTCACAGACCCCATCACCCCCGACCAGGTCAGGGACCTGCTGAGCACCGCGCCGGGCGTCTCGATAATTGATGACCGTCAAAACAACCGATTCCCTATGCCAATCGACGCCACCGGCAAGGATGATGTCTACGTCGGAAGAATCCGACAGGACGACTCAATACCCGAAAAACGCGGCATAAATATCTGGGTCGCCGGAGACCAGTTGAGAAAAGGCGCCGCCCTTAACGCTGTCCAGATAGCGGAAAAACTGATATAATCTGCGCCGATGGGCGTCGCACGCAACATAATACTTAAGGTCGCCTATGACGGTGCCGACTACCACGGCTGGCAAATCCAGCCCGGGAAGAAAACCATCCAGGGCCGACTTACAGAAGCAGTCCGCAGCCTATGCGATTCAAACGCCACAATCCGCGGCGCCAGCCGAACCGATGCCGGTGTAAGCGCCCTCGGACAGGTCGCACTGGCGGTTCTTGACACGCCGATACCGACAGGAAACCTCGCCGGCGCCCTCAATGACAGACTCCCGCCCGATATCACCATACTTCAGGCAGAAGATGCACCCGCGGATTTTGATTTGTCGACCGGCGTCACCAGCAAGCTCTACCGCTATACAATCTTTACAGGACCGGTGCGCCCGGTGCTGAAGATAAGACACTGCTGGCACCTCCCGCTAAAGCTGGACGTCGAGGCTATGACCGAAGCCGCCGGAATCCTCGTCGGCACAAAGGATTTCAAGTCCTTCGCATCTGCTGCCGACAACCGAGAAAATTCAGTGCGAACCATTCTTCGATGTGACCTCACAAGCGACGGCGACTGGATATACATTAATGTCGAAGGCGATGGCTTTTTGTACAATATGGTAAGAAATATCGTCGGAACACTTACCGAAGTACGCAGGGGTAGGTGGAAACCGGAAAAGATTACCGAAATCATTGAGGCAAAAAACCGCCGCGCCGCAGGACCCATCGCACCGGCAGGGGGACTCTGCCTGATGTGGATTAAATATTGAAAATCGTACACATAATAACACGGTTGATACTCGGCGGGGCGCAGGAAAATACCCTTATCACCTGCAAGCTCCTCGCCGCACGCGGTCACGATGTCACTTTGATAACCGGACCTGCCCTCGGCCCCGAAGGCGACCTCTACGAACAGGCACAAAACCAAAAATTCAACTTAATAATCCTCGACAAGCTGAGACGCCAAATCAATCCCTTCAATGACCTGCCGGCCTATTTCCAAATCAAAAAACTGCTGCGCAAGCTTCGGCCCGACATCGTCCACACCCACTCCGCAAAGGCCGGAATCCTCGGAAGATTCGCCGCTCACGCCTTGAAAGGCGCCCGGGCCCAGGGTCTTCCCGCCGTCGTTCACACAATCCACGGCCTGGCGTTTCACCCCTATCAAAGCAACTGGCTCAACAAATTCTACATCGCTATAGAAAAATCAGCCGCAAAGAGAACCGATTTCTTCATCAGCGTCGCAGACGCAATGACCAGCCATGCACTCGCCGCCGGAATCGGCAGGCCACTTCAGCTTCGTACCGCCTATTCCGCTATTGAAGAAGGGCCTTTCCTTCGCACCATCACGGACACCCAGCGAAGAGAATTCCGCCAAAGATACGCCGTCGCAGACGACGCAGTCGTCCTTGTCACCATCGCACGGCTCTTTATGCTCAAAGGCCACGAATATGTCATCGAATCTGCAAGACGCCTTTCACCTCGTTTTCCAAACGCCGTCTGGCTCTTCGTCGGTGATGGTATCCTCGCAGAAAAATTCAAAAAACAGGTAAAAAGCCTCGGACTCACCGACAAAATCAAATTCACAGGCCTTTTGCCGCCCGGCCAAATCCCCCTTGCAATACAGTCGTCGGATATCCTCGTGCACTGTTCCCTCAGGGAAGGCCTCGCCAGAACCCTCCCGCAGGCTATGCTCTGCGAAAAACCCGCTGTCTCCTTCGATGTCGATGGTGCCAGAGAAGTCGTCAACCAAAACACCGGTCGACTCATCGAACCACAAAATGTCGAGCAGCTAACCGACGCCTGTGCAGAACTGATAGAGAATGAGCAATTGAGAAAAAAACTCGGCAGGCAGGGAAGGGACTTCGTAAAAGAAAAATTCGCACCGGAAAATATGCTTGATGCCATCGAACGAATATATACAACGCTAACCAGTGTACCTTGATAATCTTATTGGTTTAGATTCATGGAGTAAAGAAATGGAGGAGAAATACCAAAAAAAGCCAAATATTGACATGGCTATTCAAGCCTCCCAAAAATTCGAGTTTTATTTTATCGCGATAGTTTTCACCATCTAAATTCTGGCGTCCATTTTGTGTGAAGGAATTTTGATATGAAAAGTTACAGAAAAGAGCTCTGGTTCAATACGAAAAATAGACGGGAATTTATCAACATCACTGCCCAGGTCGAGCGCTGCCTTGACGAAAGCGGCGTCAGTGAAGGCTTCTGCCTGGTCAACGCAATGCACATCACTGCCTCGGTCTTTATCAACGACGACGAATCGGGCCTGCACCAAGACTTCGAAACCCTGCTCGAAAAACTCGCCCCCGAAAAACCCTATTCGCAGTATCGCCATAACGGCTTCGAGGACAATGCCGACGCGCATCTGAAACGCACCATCATGGGCCGCGAAGTAGTCGTCGCCGTCACCGACCGAAAACTCGACTTCGGACCCTGGGAGCAAATCTTCTACGGCGAATTCGACGGAAAAAGAAAAAAACGCGTCCTCGTCAAAATCATTGGCCAATAGTCAATTGACGTTCGCCAACAAAACCGTTGAACCAGACACAACAATCTAATAAAATTGGACTTCGTGATTTTCCGCCCCGCACAAAGCTGTAATTGAAAGTGTCGTAAATGCTGCAAGTCAAAGGCCTGACCAAGTTCTTTCGCTCTCCCAGACGAAAGACCCGCCGCCAACAGGACCGGCCTACACACCGCGGAAAAGTCATCTACGCCGTCAGGGACGTCAGCTTCCACGCCGAAAGAGGCGCCATCCTCGGCCTGCTCGGACCAAACGGCGCCGGCAAAACCACATTATTAAGGGTACTCTCCACCGCACTCAAACCAAGTGCCGGAACCGCCGACTTCGACGGCGTCGATATTGTCGAAAACCCGCTCGAAGTCCGCAGAAAAATCGGTTTTCTTTCCGACAATACAGGACTTTACGGACGCCTCACCGCACGGGAAATGGTCGAGTATTTCGGCAGACTACACGGAATCAACCGCGCTCAACTGAAACACCGAATCGATGAGCTCTTCGAGCTGCTGGATATGACCGACTTTGCCGACAGGAAAAACGACACGCTCTCTTCCGGAATGAAACGCAAGGTCTCCATCGTCCGCACCCTCGTACACGACCCCGATGTCATTATGCTCGATGAGCCTACCACCGGCCTCGATGTGGCTGCCGCCGAGGCCATTCTGCAGTTCATCAAATCCCGCAAAACAGACGGCAAAACCGTCCTCTTCTGCACACATCATATGCACGAAGTGGAAAGACTCTGCGACAGAGTAGTTGTTCTGCACCAGGGCAGCCTCCGTTTCCAGGGAAGCCTCGAACAAATGCGCCGCGACAGCGGACAGATACATCTCGATAAAGCCTTTCTTACTCTCATTGCCTCCGAAGGGAGCCAATAATGCTGCACAATATCCGAGTCGTTTATCTCAAAGAAATGAAAGAAGTCCTCCGCGACAAAAAATCCCTCATCTTTATGGTCCTGCTCCCCACGCTCATCGTACCTCTTATGATGCATTTTATGATTACTTTTGTGACACGCGCAGAGAAAAAGGCCCGGACCGAAACCCTCACCTACGCCATCTTCGGCGCAGAATTTCTGCCCGAGCTAACCGGCCAGTTTACCCGTGAAAAAGGCTTTCAAAGACTCGACATCGCCGCGCCAAACGACATCGAATCGGCCATTGCCGAAAACAAAATCAAGTTCGCACTCGTCATCCCCGAAGCTGTTCGCCAACAGAATACAAACCGCCGGCAGGTCGCAGTGCAACTCTACTACAACAATGCCGCCATCGCAGGACAAGTCAAAAACAGGGCGGCAGACGCAATCGAAAAAGTCAGCAAAAAATGGCGACAACAACGTCTGGCCGAACTCGGACTCGATTCGCCGCAACAGCAAAAGCATCTGCTAAACCCAATTATCATTGAAGAGCACGGCACCGCCGATACACGCGAAGTAATCGGTGCACGCACTGGCGGAATACTTCCCTATCTCTTCATAATCTTCTGCTTCCTTGGCGCGATGTACCCCGCTATCGACATCGGCGCCGGGGAAAAAGAACGCGGCACACTCGAAACCCTGCTACTGGCCCCTGTCCCGCGCCGTCATCTCGTCCTCGGAAAATTCCTCGTTATCTTCACTACCGGAATCACCGCAGCTTTGCTCAATCTCTCCAGCCTCGGCCTGATGCTCCTGCTCAAGGGGCGAGAGGTCACCGGCCTGCTCGGAGAAATCGTTGAATCAATCAGCATCCTCGACATGCTCTTGGTCGTCATAATCCTCATCCCCACCGCCGTCATATTTGCTTCCCTGCTCCTGAGCGTCTCCATATATGCCAGGAGTTTCAAAGAGGCCAGTGCATACTGCGGCCCGCTCAATTTCTTTGTCATTCTGCCCGCTGTCATCGCCTTGCTGCCCTGGGTCCAGTTGAACTGGTTCTGGGCTCTCGTACCCATCAGCAATATCTCACTTGCCATCAAGGAGCTCGTAAAAGGCACCATTGACTATCGCATGCTTGCCCTTATTCTTATCTCCAGTTTTGCAATCGCCGCCGCGCTGCTTACCTTCTGCACAAAGTGGTTCCAGCGGGAAGAGGTGCTTTTCAGAAAATAAATACAAAACCAAAAATCGCAGGCACTATGAATCTTTTACTCTTTCTTATCCAGGTCTTTGTCATATCCTTCTCCGGAGCAATGCAGCCCGGACCTGTCACCGCCACTGTTATCACACTGGGCGCCCGTAACAAATATGCCGGAACGCTCCTCGCCATCGGACACGGCATCATCGAGTTTCCTCTTATGGTTTTGCTAATCCTCGGAATCGGAAAATATTTCAAAATACCAACAGTCCAAATCACAATCGGACTCGCCGGCGGCGCCTTCTTGCTGTTCATGGCCGTTCAATTATTCCTCTCAACAAAGAACCAAAAACAAACAAATACAGAACGTCTCAACAATAGACCCATCCTCGCCGGAATTGTACTATCGGCAAGCAACCCATATTTTCTGCTATGGTGGGCAACAATAGGTCTCGCACTGGCCACCCAGGCTGCCCAGTGGGGAATATGGGCCTTTGCACTCTTTGCCCTCGTTCACTGGTCCGTTGACCTCATCTGGCTCCAAATCCTCTCCTGGGCAAGTTTCAAAGGCGCCGCCGTACTTGGACCGAAAAGCCAAAGAATAATTCTCCTGGTCTGTGCCCTCGCACTATTCGCTTTCGGCCTGCTCTTCATCGCAAAATCCCTCACTAATTGGTTTAGACCCCCGGCTGATTCTGTCCTCTGGCTCGAGGCAGAACAATTCCGAAACACGGCAGGATGGTCAAACGATTCGCAGTTCGTCGACCTTATGGGCTCGCCATATCTGCTCGCTGCGGGTCTCGGCAAGCCTGTAGCCGACGCTTCCACCACCGCCCACATCCCAAAGACCGGAAAATATCGCCTCTGGGCAAGGTGCAAAGACTGGTTTCCGACCCACTCGCCGGGGCAATTCCAGATAACAGTCGCCGGCAAAACCTCACCCGTCACATTCGGCAAAGCAGAAAGCGACATCTGGCAATGGGTCGATGGCGGAACATTCGACCTGCTGACCGGCGACGTCGAAATTCGCCTGCACGACCTCACCGGTTGGTGGGCGCGATGCGACGCTATCGTACTCGCACAAGAGAGTTTCATACCCGCCAATGACCTTCAGAATCTGGCCAGACAGCGATTAGAGTATCTGCGCAGCAGCGCCGCCATAAGCGATATGGCCCCTTATGATGTCGTTGTTGTGGGCGGCGGCCTGGCCGGCTGCGCCGCGGCCGTTTCCGCTGCGAGTCACGGCTGCAACGTCGCCTTCATACAGGACCGCCCCGTTCTCGGCGGCAACTCATCCTCAGAAATCCAGGTCCCTGTCATGGGCCATTGTACCTGGTGGAGTTTCAATAAATACGACCCCGATGTCACCGGACTCATCGAGCAGTTCTATCCCGAGTTGCACCAGACCGGCCGCTCTAAGCAAATCGAGGCCATCGTCCGACGACAAGACAATATCGACCTGTTTCTAAATACCAGGGCCACCTCCGTCGAAATGCAGAACCAAAACCGGATTCAATCGGTTTTGGCCCTCGATGTCAACGCGGGCCGACGTATGCGTTTCACCGCACCGCTGTTTATCGATTGCACCGGCCACGGCTGGATAGGCTGCTATGCCGGAGCCGAGTACCGACAGGGACAGGAACCGCGCTCCGAGTTCAATGAGTCGCTCGCACCAATAATGCCGGGCAGAAAGACTATGGGCAATAACCTTTACCACGCCGAGTTTCGAACACATAACCAACCCGTTGCTTTTGAATGTCCCAAATGGGCGTACCTCTGGACCAAACCAGAGGACTTCGAACCTCTTGACTCAAACCCACGCATCGAGGAAGTTGTTCGACCGAAGAACTTCGACCGACCTTCACGCGGCAGGGGCCGGCAGCCCAACCCCGATGATATCAACGGTGCTACATACCATACCTGGTGGGTCGAGTATGGCGGCATACTCGATACAATAACCGACGCTGAAAAAATCCGCGACGAACTCTTCAGAATCAGTATAGGCTTGTGGAACTACGCCAAAAACCATAATCCGCAAACCAGTCAGAAAAACAAAAACAGGGAAATGGTATGGCTCAACTACGTCTGCGGCGTCCGCGAAAGCCGACGGCTCATCGGCGACTACATAATGAGCCAGAGAGAATACGACCGGCAGACCGTCCACAAAGACATCATCGCCTTTACCGATTGGGGCATTGACGTCCACCATCCCCAGGGATTCTGGGTAGAAGGCAACGACTGCATACACGTATACGGCAACAGACGCGTCGGAATCCCCTATCGCTGCCTCTACTCCAAAAACATCGACAACCTGCTCATGGCTGGACGGTGCATCTCTGTAACGCACATCGCACTCGGCGGAACACGAATTATGAGAACCGTTTGTATGACAGGCCAGGCCGCAGGAACTGCCGCCGCTCTCGCACACCAACACGGCACAAGCCCCCGAGGCGTTTACCACAGCCACATTCACCAGTTGCAGCAGCTCCTGCTCAAGGACGGCTGCTATTTAATGGGCGTTCCTAATCAAGACCAAGCCGACCTCGCTCGAACCGCCAAAGTGACCGCCTCGAGTTCAGCAGATAAATTGGGACCGGAAAATGTCAACAATGGCTACAATAGAGTCGTCGCCAACCAGCGAAACGCCTGGGCGCCCGAGCCAAATGCATCCTTGCCCCAATGGATTCAGCTTCAGATGCCCCAACCCTCCACAATCAACACCGTTCACGTGAGCTTCCAAAAGCGTGATTTCAGCGCAGCCGACTTCGGCATAGAGGTATGGACCAAAGGTTCCTTCAAAACCGCCGCGAAGGTCGTCGCAAATCAGCAACGCCGCCGTGTGCTCTCCTTCGAACCCGTCGAGACGGACAAAATCCGCCTCGTCATAACCAAAGCGTCAGACCAATTCGCTCTTTGCGAAATCCGCATCTATAATGAGCCTGCTCCAAACATTGCCAGCCAATAGAGCCGGCAGCTCGCCGAGCAGCGTTAAATCGTCTGTATAATCAAAACAACAGCCCGCAAACCCTGCTTGCCTGTCCGACCAGGCTGCCCTCAATAAGGATTCGACGGCATCATATCCCACGCCTTAAGCACGGGAACCTTTACAGAACCGCCCTTTGAGAACAGCACCACACCGACGCTGTCTTCGCGAGTAGGATAAATCCGCCGCATCACCGCCTGGCGCTCGTTTGCAAAGACTTCCACAACTGATTTGTCAACAAAAACTCTAAGTTTCAGGGCCTCTCCGCCCTTGAGCTCGAACGGCCCTGCCTCGACGGATTTGGGCCCTTCTCCAAGGCTTGACTTGTTAGTATCTATCTTGAGCTTTTTGTCGTTGGCATCGTAATAGACAAGCGTCTCCTCCTGTCCATCCGGTGAAGCACATACCTTTACGCCGAACTGTTGCGCACCATCAGGCACCATCTCGATGGATAGTTCAATGCTGTTGCCCCGGATGTCTTTTAACGTCAACTCGGAATCGGCTTTGACGGTGACATTGTTCATCGTTTTCGGATTGTATCGCAGGACCTTAAGCTCTTCCGGCAGTGACATCCGAAGCGTGCCGTCATCGGCCAGCCAGAGAACTCGCGGCAATCCCATTGTTCCGGACCAGCCGCTTTCATTGCGTGTTTTCTTTTTCCTGCCATCGAATATCCAGGCCCACATGATGCGTCGGCCCTTATCATCCAGAAGGCTCTCAGGGGCGAAATAGTCATTATCGACCCAGCTCATTTTCTCGTGGAATTCCGGATAGAACTGCTCGTTCTTCCACTGGCCCAGGTAGTAACGACAGCCAAGCCTGTGACTGATACACAAAAGCATGTATTTATCGCCGAACTTGAATAAATCAGCGCAGGATACGTCCTCGTTAATGTCTACGTCACCAACAGTGTGTGCCATCAGGTCGCCGACATACTTCCATGGCCCTTCCAGACTCTCACTCTTGACAATTGCCGGCCTCTTTCCGCCGAAGATGGCGTAGTAAGTATTGCCCTCAAGCCACCCGTACGGGTCCCATGAACGGTACTTACCATGATGAGGGTCGCCTTCACTGGTTTTCGGAGTAATCGGGTTCGATTCCAGCTTCTTCCACGTATCGAGGTTATCATCCAGCGCAACTGCCATAGCGTTACCCTGTTTCGTCTGGTGGTAGCACATAGTAGGCACGCCGTCTTTATTGATAAAGCAGTTTCCACTGAACATCCCACTGACCAGCCCGGTCGGGTGATGACGCCAGTGCACAAGGTCTATGCTCGAAGCATGACCCCAGTTGTGGCCCCTGTGGTCCTGGAAAATATAGAAAAGATGGTATCGGCCTTTCCAGAAAATCGCGCCGTTAGGGTCAAACGGCCCACAGCGCCCCTCCAGCGTCACAAAATGATACCCAGGCCGGTATGCATCAAGAAGCAGCTTCTCCCTCAGAGCACGCACCTGCTCGTTGATATTCTCCTGCGCCGCAGCCAGCGGCCCTCCAACAAAAACCATCAGCAGCATCAACGCCGCCAGGCGCCTTTCGCCTCGATATCTTGCCCAACGTTCTGCCGCCCGTGCGACAACTCCCTTCCTGACACGCATAAGCTTCATAACTGACCTCCTACATCGCAAATGCCTTGAATCGTTCCTCGATTTGCTCTTTCGTTCGTACTCCCTCGTAGATGATAACGAGGAATCTGAAATGGGCGCTTTTACCCGGTTCAAGTGTAAGCCGCAGCGGTATCACGGGGTTTTTCTTGTATTTGCTTTGTCTCTGGAAGTCACCCTGCCCCAACGGATTGGCCGAAAACAAACCATAATCCCTCGCGTGCCAATACGTCGGATAATTTATACTCGCCGGATGGTTAAGAATAGCAATGCCCACCACCTTGCCGCCTTTCACGCCCTGCAGCGCGACCCATCGGGCCCGCTTGCCCCACACATGCTTGGCCGTCTCGTCACCGTTCGAGCTGAAATACCTGCCCGTGCCGGAAATCGATTCTTTCGGCAGCGGCGCCCCGGCCCTCGGTATCACGCCTCTGTCGCGCTCTCTCAAAGCGTCGGCAAGTCGAATTGCAAACACACCCTCTTCGGTATCGTCAAATGTCACCGTCGTATCCTGGGCCGTCAAATCCAGACTGAAATCGATAGCGTATTCACCATCGCACACGCCCGCAAGAAAGACCATCTTCCTGTCCTCTTTCAGCAGGACCTTACCCTTGTTGTCTATCCAGTGCGCAACCGTCGAAAGTGTCCCCTTGCCGGTTCCGTCCATCGTTGTCGTTGTTTCTATGTGCTTTATCTGAGGGAGCGGCTTGACGTTGTTCCAGAACTTATTGCCGTTAACCCCGTCTACCGTAAAGAAAATGCCTACGTGATGCTCGTGCTCGTCACTTCCGCCACGCATTTCCACTAACGGGTGCCTTCGTGTCACTTCAATACCCGAAGGCGTGCGTACCGGCACTAAAACCGGCTTCGCCAAATCATCTCCATAAACGTAGCTTGTGAAAAGACTGCCTCCAATCATTACGTCAATCTTGCCTTCGCCTTTCACCAGCTCCACTTTCGGATTCGGGCTCTCCGCAAAAACACCCCCAGAAATCATAAGTACCGCCAACACCGCAACTGTCTGTCTCATAACAAGTTACCTCCTTTACTTCCAGTACCTTTCATAATGTGACCTGACTATTTGAGTTTCCTATGCTAATACAGTATCCTACCAGGACAGAATTTGCAACCGAATTACTTGCCGATTTGCGAAAACAACCGGGCAAATTGCTAAACGAAAGGCTATCAAATGCAAAAAACAGCAAAAACGCCACGTCTCAATATCGCTATACGTTGCCTCGCACTGTCTCTGTTATTCGCCTCCGGCCTCCACGCAGCCGGCTACTTAAAGCCCGTTTCTATCAACGCAGTCCACATTAACGACAGCTTCTGGACGCCCAGGCTCACCGTCTGCCGAAAAAACACCATCCCACATTCCTGGCATTATATCAACGGCAACATAAAGGCCCTCAAAAAACTCGCAGGCCTCAGCGACCAGCCCGGCAAAACCGGCCTCTGGACAGAAGCCAACCTACACAAGTTCATCGAAACAATAGCATATTCCCTCGCCGTCAAACCCGACCCCGAACTCGAAAAACAACTCGACCAGGTCATCTCCCTCCTCGCCGCCGCCCAGCGCCCCGACGGCTATATCCACGCTCACGTCCTGCTCAACAACCTCACACCCTGGGCAAATCTCTACCATCAGCACGATGGATACGTCGCAGGCCATCTCTACGAAGCTGCCGTCGCACACTACCACGCAACCGGCAAAACAACGCTCCTCGATGTCGCCCGAAAATCCGCCGACCAGGCCTATAGGTATTTCATTGAGCAAGACAATCCCGGTTTCCCCGGCCACGCCGAGATAGAGTTGGCGCTGGTCCGGCTCTACCGCGCAACCGGCGAAAAACGCTACCTCGAACTGGCAAAAACCTTTATCGAGCGAAGGGGACAAAACCCGCAAAAAGACTGTCCCCGATTTCCCTGTCAATATTTTCAGGACCACCTTCCAATAAGACGGCAGAACGAAATCAAAGGCCACGCCGTACGCGCCGTTTTCTTCGCAACCGCAGTGGCAGACGTAGCCCTCGAAACGGCCGAACCCGACTTCATCCACGCAGCCGAAAGATTATGGCAAAGCGCCACAAAAAGAAAAATGTACATCACCGGCGACATCGGGGCATCGAGAAAACACGAAGCGTTCGCCGACGACTACGCACTTCCCAACGACGGATATTGCGAATCCTGCGCCGCCTGCGGCCTGGCCGACTTCGCACACAGAATGCTTATGCTAAATGCCGACGCCCGCTCCGCCGATGTCCTCGAACGAGTCCTCTACAACGCCGTCCTCCACGGAATCGCACTCGACGGAAAATCCTTCTACTACAGAAACCCGCCGCACGACGCCAATCATCCACGCGGCAATAACTGGTGCTGCTGCCCGCCCACACTCTCCAGAACCGTCTTAAAGCTCGGCAAGTACATCTACACCTACGACGCCGGCAGTATTTACGTCAACCTTTACGCCGCCGGAGAAACCGATATCGCCCTGCCCGAAAATACCGTTACTATAATCCAACAAACCGACTATCCCTGGAATGGAAAAGTAAGGATTATTGTCAATCCGGAGACCCAAACCAATCTTTCAATAAACCTCAGAATCCCAGGCTGGTGCCGAAAGGCCCAACTGAAGCTCAACGGAGCCGAGTTCAAACAATTCGCTCTTCACAAAGGCTATGTCACCATCAAGCGACAATGGCAGGAAAATGATACCCTCGAACTGGACCTCGCTATGCCCGTCGATCGCATCGAAGCCCACCCCAACGTAAAGGCCGACACATGCCTGGTCGCCATCCAGCGAGGTCCCATTGTCTACGGCCTCGAAGCCCTTGATAATAACGGCAAGTTGGACCTCACGCTGCCTGCAGAACCTCAGTTTGAAACGGAATACCGCCCGGAATTCCTCGGCGGTGTCGCCGTTATAAAAGGAAAGTCCGCAGACAACAGAACCTTTACCGCCATACCTTTCTACGTCCTGGCCAATCGAAAAAAATCCTCGCAGATTGTCTGGCTCCCGCAAGAAGGCAAAATCGAAAATCCCGCCGCCTGGCATGACAAACTCTATCGCAGACTCGACCCTCGCACCTTGACCAGGTGACATCCCCAAAAGTCCCTCAAGGCAAGGCTCGCAAACTCAGCCCATCGGCTCAGCCGACAAACACCGCCTCAACGTCACGAACCCCTTTCTGCTTCAGATGCATCCCTTCCCACGCCGTCAGCATTATCTGCCGGAAACAATGACTAAAGCCCCACTCACTCGCAATGTCCGACAGCCCGTAGTGCGAGTCCGTCGCCAGAAACGCAATACACGCCGGCGCGTTCCAGTGCATCCAGCGCAGGTTCTTCGCCGCTTGCTCGAACGCCTCCTTGCCCCCCAGGTACTTGTATATCCGAGTATGAATCAAGGCCGAATCCGCCGTAATCCCAAACGGAGCCTTCGGACAAAAATTCAGCTCACCACGACGAATAACATCGATATGCCCCGGATGTTTCATCACTCCAACATCCGTGCTCAGTCTCCGCAGGTACGCCGCACCTCGCTGCATCATATCAACAAACTTATTCTTCTGCCGCCAGTACTCATAAGCCAGCAGCGGGCTTAGCACCGCAAGCGTCAGTGCGTGGTAGTAATTCGAATCCAGAGCAATACCGTCCACCAGCTTATATTTGTGCGTCGTGTTGTAAGGAAAATAACCCACCTCATCCTGATAAGGAGCAATCCCGTTTATTATCTGGTCTTCGGCGTATTCCTTCAGCCGAGCGTCGCCAAGGTCCTCGCCAACCAGCCACATAGCACAGGCCAGGGAACCACCCATATTCATCGTATACCGCTTCTCCGAACCAATTGTCTTGCCCTTCTCATCCAAAAATATCCGCGCATCGAAAAAATGCTTCTCCCGCTCGAAACCCAGAGGATTATCTATCCACCAGTTCAGCTCCTCTGCCACCTCGGATAGAAGCCGCTCATCACGCAGCACGTGAGCCGCCGCCCGCATACCCCGCATATTCCTCCCCACGTGACACGAAATCATCTCATATTCAATGGTCGGCTTGTCTTCCGGCCGAGGGTCGAAATCGAGCTTAACCGGCTTGGTAATACCACCGTAGGCAACCCGATGTGCCCGTGCTTTGTGACGATATTCGCGAAACGTCGCCGCAGCCGCCTTCAGTGCTCTAAGCGTCCGCTCATCGCCCGTCATCGCATAATAATGCGCGCACGATTCCGCCGGCATACACGCAGAACGCATCGTACGCCCGCCGCTTCCGCCGTTCGGAGGCTCCACCGTCCCGTTACTTATCAGGCTTGCATTAGCCCACTGTTGACCAGCATCCAACTGGACAACCAAATCCAGAGGCCCAAGCGGTTCACATTTCTTCCGCTTGATAGACCATCTTATTGGCTTTGACAAACCAGCCCCCGACAGCGAACTGACGCCCCCGGAACCTGCAAAAGCAAATGCCGCCGCCCCGTAACCGCTCTTCTTAATAAACTCACGTCTGTTCATAACTCTATGCCGAGCGTGGACCCGCCTCTGTTGACGCTCTACCGCTCGAACTGCTCGCTTGCTCGTCTTCGAGGACCTGCTTCAAGCTGTATCTGCCCAGAAGCTCCCGCTGAGAGCGCGCTATCCGCTCGATGCTTCCAGGCTCATCCGCCGAGCCCTGTGCAAAACCAGCCGACGACACGACCGCTGAAATGTCACTCAGCCGAATATTCGCAGGGTCCTTCGCCGGAATATATCCCACCGTCGGCTCCGACGTCTTTGCTATCAGCCCGTACTTCACCAGGTGGTCAAATATCTTCTCACCGAACTCACCCGGCAAATCCAGCTTGCCGCATATCGTTTCGGCGCAAAGCGGCCCCTCGTTCCGCGCAAACGCCCCCGCAATCTCACGCACAATATTTATCACCGTAACATCATTCGCTATGAAATGCTCCTCCCTTTGCTTGGCCGTCGTCATCTCTCCGGCATCCAGGCTCGTAAGGTGCTGCGTCGTGAACGTCACCTGCAGACCGAAAAGAACAATCAGCCACGTTATATAAATCCAGAGCACTGTCACCGGAATCAACGCCAGCACCCCGTAAACCGTCCGGTAAAGACCCAATTCAGTCACGGAGTACCCGTAGATGTTCTTCGCCGCCACCCACACTACCGCGCCAATCACCGCCCCCCAGACCGCTGCCTTCGTTTGAACCCTCGTATTCGGCAAAACAAAGTAAAGAAGAAACAATACCAGCGCCGCCACCAGAAATGATAAACCGACCCGAACAACCTCGCTGACACCCGCACCCTGAATATGGCCAAAGCTGACATATTTCGTCGTCACGTATATCCCCACCGCCGCCAGCAGAGGACCCAGCGTCAGTACCGCCCAGTAGTTGATCATCCGGTGAACAAATCCTCGACCTTTGCCCACGTGGAAAATATTATTGAACGCCTTCTCTATCGTAGAAAGCAGCGCAAACGCCGCCCATATCACAAACAACACGCTGACCAGCGAAATAATCCCTCGGCTGGCGCCCGTAAAAAACTTCCCGATGATTGTGTCCAGATGCTCCGTAAGTGACACCGTCTGCTCGGCACCTTCCGAACCCGGCAGCGAGCTCTCGAACGCAGTAAGATTGGCCTGGTCGTAAATAAAATTCTTTATCTTGTCACCCATGTCACTGTAGGCATCGAGACCCTGAAAAACCAGCAGAGTCACTATCGCCAATGGAACAATCCCGAAAATCGTCTGATATGAAAGCGCCGCCGCCTGCTGACCGGCGCGGTTCACACGCAAAAGTCTGATGCAGTGAGTCCACAGCTTGATTTGAAAAACCAAGAACCTGCTCGCTCTGCCCAACTGCGCACTCGGCGTTGATAAAAGCTGCTCTAACATCCAACGTCCCTTTCGATTTGTCCACCTGTTCTTTCGACCCGCTGCCGGACTCACTTAAACAGCTCGTCAAGACCCTCGAATACCTTCTTCTTCAACTCCTGCTCCAAACGACCCTTCAACTGCTGCTCCAGAAGCTTGCCCGTATCAATCTGCGGACTTTTCAGCGTCCCCCTGATGGGCACAGATATCCGCTGGCCTGCAAATGCTTTACCAACCCGCACCGTTTCACCGGACAAAGTATAAGGCAAAGTCACCGTCATATCCTTTATACTATGGTCCAGTCCGATAACCCCCGAAAAATTCAGCGGATTGTTGCCGACAACCAGCTCCATATCCTCGTAGCGAACCAGCCCGTTCCGCACTTCGAACTCCATCGGATGAAGCGCAAAATCCTGTGCCGGCACACCTCTACCCATCAATGCAAAAATCGCCGCCAAGAAACCAGAACCCTCCAAACGAAGTCGCTCCATCGAAAGCGTACCCGACACCACAAGCTCTTTCTTATTCGATGTCTTACCCAACGGTATCGAAAGCTCCGTACAGTTAAAATCCACCACCCCGCTTATCTCGCTAAAACCCGCAAAAAGCGGATTCAGATACATAAGCAGTTCACTTCCCAATTCCTTCGTAATCTCAATGTCCTCCGCTATATGTATCGGCTCCGCCGTCTTAAACAGCACCGGCTCACCGGAAAAATCCGCCTCGCCCCCAAGCCGCAGATGACCGTTATTAACCGTCGTCGAAAAGCCGGCAATTCCCAATACACCTCTATTGACCTCAATCGGCGCCTCCGTAGCGCCAAAAACCAGGCCCATAAAACTCGCCTTATCGAAACCAACCTTCCCACTCGCACTAAGATTGCTCAAAAGCTCCTCTCGCCGGCCCTTCGCGTACTCGCTCGAAAAACTTATGCTGTCTTTCCTCTGCCCCTCGAGCTCCAGGCCAGCCGGCAAATAACCCGCCGCCAGAGTTCCCACCGCCGCCCAGTCATACTCAAGCTCTGCCTTGCCTTTTAATTTCGTCCGCTCACCATCAACCGATTCCTCGAAGTTGCCTTCGATTTTTATCTGTGGACTTGTCAACTCCAGTTTATGCACCGCAATCGTCTTGTCCGATGGATTTACCGTCGCATCAAAAACAACCGATACCTGCTCCTGCTCAAAAGGCTTCTTCTGTGGATACTCAATCTTCAGCCCCTTAATACTCGTTGAGTCCGTCCTCAACCGGTAGGCCCCGTCTTCCATTCTCACCGAAACCTCAGACTCTGCAATTCCGCCCAGTCGCACGTTTGGGTCAACATAGCCCAACACCGCTCCAAAAGAACCTACCTTCGCAAGGTCAATACCCTTTGCTGCAATATCCAGCTTCAAACCCTCCGATGCCTTTTCGCCCAGCGGAACAATCCCGTCCTTAACATTTATCTGCCCAAAGCTCCCCGAAACGCCAATATGCTCAATACCAAGCACACTTCCCTCACGCTCCATACCAACGGAAAATTCCATATCCGCCTTTGCCTCCGTCGCACTCGCACCTTCTGCCGACCGCAGGCTGAAATCCTTGACGAGCGACGTCCCATTTATCCTGATTCTCTCCTTGCCGAGCGAAATCTCCCCCTCGCCCGAATAAGCGCCGGTCATCTCGTACCCGCCCATCCGCAGAAACTGACCCAGCTCCGATTGCAGCTTCCCCAGGTCCATTTGCTCTTCGTATTTGAGCAGCTCACTCGTCCCTCTGCACGTTACCTTCCCAAATGGCGCCGATACATCCAACCTGTCAAACGTCACAACATTCGCATCCGAAAAAATCTCCACCGCCGCTGTCACCGGCTCCGAAAGCCTAATCTCTTTCTCTTCCACCACGCCTGCCAGCCCGGCTAACTCCGCATCGCCCGACAACAACTTTTTACCTTCTTTCTCTATGGTCTTTACCCTCCCCGTCAATTTCCCCGAAGTCACCTTGACCCCTTCTTTAACACCCAGCAGCGCCGGCATCTGAGACATCGCCTCGGCCACGTTGCACTCGAAGCTGCCCTCTAGGCTGTAACCCGACCCGGGCTCCAGAAACACCGCCAGCGACTCGAACGTCATCGGAACCACGCCGCGAACCTCAGCGTCCAGCCAGCTCGTGTCAACGAGCAGGTCACTGACCCTTACTCGCCCGTCCTCCTGCTTGCCCTTGGCATGAATACTAAGAGTCCCCGTTCGCAGCCTGTCGCCTCGCAACAATTCCCCCCCTATCTCGATACCCCTGCCGTTTATGCTCCCGCTAAAATCTTCAACTCCACCGTCCCTCACCTTCACCACCATATCCACGGAAAGCCTCCCCTCGGCCTCAATATCAATGCCTGCCAGCGCAAGAAGCGGCTCGAGAGACCCCAGACTCAAATCCTCCACCTTCACCGCCAACCCTCCGCTCGTCCCTTTAAGGCTCCACCCCGTCCGTTTCTTCGGCTCCACCCAGCCCTTGCTCTCGACCTTCGCGCCCTGCAGAAGCATATCCACCTTGAACTCCGTCGTTTCACCGGCAGGTCGAAGCTTCAGCTCCGAATTGACCCGGCTGACCTCCGCACTCTGGCCGGCCTCATCCGTGACCCTCAAGTTGCCGTTGACTACATTCAGGTCCATCCTCGCCACCGGCAGAACAACTGTCTCCACCTCCACCTCGACGGAATCCTCACCTCCCGCTCGCCGACCCTCGGCAAGCCTTATGTCTATCCGCGGCTCCTCGAGCCGCGTTTCCCCGAATGAGAGATTGCCCAACAAAAGTGACCCGTAATGAGGTTTCGTGTATATCTCCTTGATAGTCACACTCGTCCGCTCACTGTCGTCCTTAAAGCTGAACTCCTCCACCGTCACGCCTCTCCACCAGCCAACAGAAAGGTCCGCAAAGTCCGCTTCCCCAGCCAAAGACTTGTTTATCCTGCCAAGTATCAATCTACGGCCTGCGCCGGACGACACAAAAACAGGTACCAGCAGGAACACCACCACAATCAAACACACCACCGCCAGCAACCACTTGATGAATCTCTTCTTGCTCTTCTTCTTTGCGGCTTGACCGCTTTTCTCCGCCGACATCGCTTAATCCCCCAAAAAAAACGCCGCCAATCATCCTTGTCGCCGACACAGCAAGCACACCGCTCGGCAACGCCAACCAGTCCGGATATCGCCCGGCTACTCGAGCATTATCTCATCCGATTTTGCCCTGACCATTTCATCAATCTTGTCCGTGTACTCCTTGGTAACATCGTCAATTTCTTCTCTGCCCTGGTGCAGGTCGTCTTCGGTGATAACTTTTTCCTTCTCTTCTCTTTCGAGCTGCTTATTCGCGTCCCTGCGCATGTTCCGAATGCTCACCTTCGTCTGCTCACCCATCTGCTTCGCCTGATGAACCAACTGCTCCCTGCGCTCCTCGCTCAAAGGTGGTATATTCAGCCGTATAACCTTCCCGTCAACAATCGGCGCCAGACTCAAATCACTATTCTTTATCGCCTTGGCAATCTCCCTCACCGAACCGGGGTCGAAAGGCTTTATCACAATCAAATCAGCCTCCGGCGCCGCCATAGTCGCCAACTGTTTCAGAGGCGTCGCCGTGCCGTAGTAATCAACCTTCACGTTCTCAACCAGTCCCGTCGAAGCACGCCCCGTCCGAACCGCACGAAGCTCATCGTGAAAAAACTCCGCCGCTTTTTTCATCTTCTCTTTGATTCCAGAAACAATCTCTTTTACAGGCATCTGCAACCTCTACAAAACAACTCAAAAAATCAATTCCGTCTGCCAGCCACAAATGATACCCTAATCCCTCCGGCTCGTAAACAAACTTCCCGAAATTCTCACCGCCGCCGTCACACGCGCAATCCGTCCACCCATGTACTGACCATTGTACGCCATCAACGTATACTCCACATCGCAAACTACAAAGCCCGCCCAGCCGCCAGGTTACTGGTCAACGCAGTTCTATTTGCGTATACTTCAGGTCGCTGCTTGCCATGAAGCGGATATTGTCAGGCCTCAGTTTTATCACAACGTATTCCGACGAAGCAGGGTCCGCGATGTGGTCCTTCAACGCCGGAACCGCCTCGTAAAGCCACAGCTTTTCAGCGTTGTCGCTGCTCACCGTGCAAAGTCCCCCGATACGCACGTGGTTCCCCTCGCTATCGCAGAAGCAGTATTCAGCATACGGCACTTCTTTAAGCTGACCTATCTTGTCGCTGGACCCATGCGTCGCGCACCATAATTCATCTGCTCTCCAGGCCCAGCCACCCATCGGTCGTGCGCCGACTCTCCGCCCATCGCTCGTGGCCAGTATCCCCCAGGGGACGCCCTTCATGAATTCCTTAATCTCTTCAAGGTTCATATCAACTCTCCAGTTTTTGTTCTACTCAACTTTATATTCCAGCCGCCGGCCCACCCGGCCGCTTCGCTCTGTCGTAGATTACTCGACTTTCCGCAAACATGCCACCTCCTTCCAGAAACCAAGCCTCCCACATTTTTGCATTTTGATTATTGATATTTGATTTCCCTTCCGCCCCTCCTCCACACCCTTTAAAGTGTCCTGCTTTTTCATCGCATCGGCCTCCCGCCGCGCTGCCCGAATCTTGGCTTACACCTCAAATGGTCCTTGCTCTCCTCGACAATATCCCAACAGCCGGACTCAGCGATACTGCTTTTCGTCTCACTGCGCCGCTGGTGCCCGTCGTCTATCACAAGCAGCCCGTCCTTCTTCGTTATCCGCCTCAACTCCGCAAGAAACACCCTCGGCTTCTTGATAATGAAAAACATATCGAGGGCAAACACCATATCTGCCGTCTCATCCGCAAGCGTGCTCTCGTAACCACTCACAAGTATCGGCTCAACATTACGCAATCCAGCCTGCTGGGCCTTCTTTTTAACCACCTCAATTGCCAGCTCCTGAATATCTATCGCAAAGACCTTGCCGTTCTCACCCACCAGCCTGGCAAACCTCGTCGTGTACCGGCCCGGACCGCATCCGTAATCCACCACCGTCATACCCTCGCCTATCCCGAATCGCGCGACCCGCTTATCTATATATGGCCAGACCGCATCGACCATCCGAAATATCAAATTCATCAACCGAAACGATGCATTCGACATCCTCTCATTTTTCCGTCTTTTTGCCCATGTCCTTACAATCACAATACCATCCTGCACAACTGGCCAAAAAACACCACAACGCTTGCGTTGACACTGCTCCGCAATGCATACGCTCAGCTTTGCTCCGAACACCGACCCGCTTCGCCCAACTCTCCCGATGTCGACCAAATCAGCTAATCAACGTCCCGACTTGCTCGCCGGCAAGGGCCTTGGCGATATTGCCTTTCTCGAAAATATTCAGAACAACAATCGGAATGTGATTGTCCCGGCAGAGACTTATCGCCGAATGGTCCATCACCCGAAGGTTTTTCGCCAGCACGTCCTCGTAAGACAGCTTCTCAAACAGTTCCGCATCCGCGTCCTCATTTGGGTCGGCGCTATATACCCCCTCAACCTTCGTCGCCTTGACAAGCAAATCCACACCCAATTCCGCAGCCCGCAAAGCCGCGCACGTATCCGTCGTAAAAAACGGATTGCCCGTACCCCCGGCTAATATCGCAACCCGGCCACGCTCCAAATGTCGCAGCGCCCTGCGCCGGATAAAAGGCTCGCAAATCGCCGAAACCTCTATCGCACTTAGTACCCGCGTCGGCTGACCCAGTCGCTCCAGTGTCTCCTGAAGAGCACAGGCGTTAATTATCGTCGCCAGCATCCCCATATAATCCGCCGTATTACGAGGTATCTTGCTCACCTCCGAAAAGTTCTCGCCGCGCAGAAAGTTCCCTGCCCCAACCACCACCGCGACTTCCGGACCATGCCTGCAAATCTCCGCTATCCGCTCCGCAATCGACTCCAGGGCCGCACCGTCTATCCCGAACACGCCGGGCTTACAAAAAGTCTCACCCGAAAGTTTCAGCAGCACCCGCTTATATCTGACTTCGCCCATCGTGCTACCCCGTCACCCACTTGTTATATCTGGTTTCCGACCTGTCGTTATTATTGTTCACCTCCTCGTCCCTGTCAAGTTAATCCTTGTTATTTCTCGGCATACTCAGCTCTCCAACCGTCACCACTCTCGGTCATTACGGGCTTTCCCACACACAGCCGCCCGCCTCCTGACCGGTTTTCTTGTATTCCACGAAATCCCTTATTGACAGACCCGCCTCAATAGCAGATAATCAACGCTGCTTTTTCGCGTACAATAGACCTTATTCATCGGCCCGGGTGGCGGAATAGGCAGACGCGCTAGCTTGAGGGGCTAGTGCCCTTAGGGGCGTGCTGGTTCGACTCCAGTCCCGGGCATTGCGGTGAGCAGGTTGCGACGACCGAATGGCCGGAGGTTCGCTTTGCCGTCGGTCGGTAGTCGCAATCTACTAAGGGGCTAAGTCTGCCGAATGTTGGGGCATTACTTATAAATATCACATCCCTTATTAAACGTAAAGTTTTCTCTGGAGCTTCACCAGGGTCAAACTTACAAAGCAAGGCTTTATCCGAGGCAAGAACTGCTGGTTTATGCTAAACATCACACTTTACCACCTGTTTCTCATCACCCAGGCAATGTTCATCTCACACCGGTTTGCCGAGCTGCTGCTCTATCTCAGACAATTTCTCATCAAATAGCTCTTTAGTCTTCGCTTCCACACGTAGCCGCAGCAGCGGCTCGGTATTGCTCCGTCGACAGTTGAACCACCAGTCCTTATATGCCACCGCAACGCCGTCGAGCCGGTCTATCTGTGCGTCAGCGTATCTCTTGGCCATCTCTTCTATCTTGGCCTTTTTGTCCTCCACCTTGAAGTTTATCTCGCCGCTGCTGCAATATCTCCGCAAAGGCTGTATCAGCTCACTGACGGGCTTGCTCGTCTCGCTGAATATGTTCAGAAGGTGCACCAAGGTAATCAACGCCGAATCAGCATAGTAGTTGTCGCGGTAATAGAAGTGACCGGAAAGCTCGCCGCCGAATATACCGTGCGAGTCACGCAGCGCCTTTTTCATAAAAGCGTGCCCCACCCGCTCTCTTCGCGGAGTGCCCCCGTGCTTAATCACTTCTTCGACAACAACCCGGCTGCTTCGCAAATCGTACACAATCGTGGACCTGGGCTCTTTCTTGAGAAAGTACGCCGCCATCAAGGCGGTCATCAGGTCACAACTGACGGTCTGGCCCCTCTCGTCAACCGTCATCAGCCTGTCGCAGTCGCCGTCCAAACAGATTCCAAAGTCACACTTCTTTCTCTTCACCGCCGATTTTACCTGGGAAAGGTTCTTTTCAATCAGCGGATTCGGCTCGTGCTTGAATTTGCCCGTATGCTCGAAATTAATAGCTACAATCTCAATCGGCAGGTCACCGAAAACCGCGGGAATCATCTTGCCTGCCATCCCGTTGGATGCGTCAACGGCAATCTTCAGCTTCCTTATATTCGGTTTCAGAAACTTGAGCACGTGCCTTTTATACTCCTCGGTCAAATCCTGCCGTCGAACCTTCCCGGTGACATTACCCTTGGTATGCACCAGGGCCGTTGCGATGTGCTGTATTTCCTTCAGGCCCGTGTCGACCCCGACTGGCCTGGCCTCCAGACCGGATATCTTAAAACCATTGTATTTTGCGGGATTATGGCTTGCCGTTACCTGGATGCCTCCGCAGGTGCCGAGATGATTTATCGCAAAATATATCTGCGGCGTATCAATCATTCCAATATCGATAACATCGACGCCGGTTGCGTTCATTCCTTTCATAAGCGCCCCGGCCAGCGCCTCACTGTGCATTCTCATATCACGACTCACGCACACAGACTGGGCGTTGGCCTGGCCTCGCTCGTAACCGCGAAGAAGCGACGGCAAAAACCGCGCTGCGGCATAACCTATTTTCCACGCCGCCTCTTCGTCAACCTGGTCCGGATAAACGCCGCGGATGTCGTATGCCTTGAAAATTGACGTATCCATATTCCAGCCTCGCTAAATCCTGCCAAAAGCTTCCTGTCTTTGTCAGGCCCGGCAATCACCACAGCCTGCCGCAGATACTATACAGCCGCCGCGCAGGACTTGTCAACGCCGAAGCCTCGCCGGCTTGGATATCCCAGAAAGTCCCATAATACACTTGACATTTGTGGCTTAATGCTGTAGTCTTTAGAATCGGATGGACTGTGCTGGGAGCCTCCTTTGCCACTGGTAGTTGGTTCCCGCCCGTAAAGAATGTGGTTTTTCTGCGGTTCGAACATTGCGTCTTGCCGGCGCCGCACAAAAGGAGCTCGGGCAAGCAACCAGGTTGTGCTGTTGAAAGCGTTTTTTCGAGTGAGGTGTACGATGCTTGGAAAATTGACCCTTCTGGTTTCGGTTACTTTAGCGTTGACGACTTTCTCAACTTCGGCGCAGGCAAAGGCTTCGGCCCCGGACCCTCCTGACGGCGGCAGTGCGGGTGCGGACGTCGTGCTTGGATGGACGGCAGGAGCCGCCGCGGTCTCGCATGATGTGTACCTCGGCACCGATTTCGACGATGTGAACAGTGCTACTCCGGCTTCACCCCAGTGGCAGTGCAACATACCGAATACAAGCTACAATCCGCCCGGTTTGCTTGCGTTATCCGAAACCTACTACTGGCGGATTGATGAGCACGATGCTATTGGCAACGTTGTCAAAGGCGACATCTGGAGCTTCACGACCGTAAATTATCTCGTCGTCGACGATATGGAGTCCTACAGCCCGGCCAACTTGATACATCTTACATGGCTCGACTGGCGCTGGAACAATACCGGCGCAACAGTTACGCTTGGCATTGCCCCCGGCAGCCCGGTCCACGGGGGGACGCAGTCGATGATATACAGTTACAATAACAGCGTGAATTGGGTAGCGGGCTACTACTCTGAGACCGAAGCGGACACTGCTGACTTACAAGCCGGCTCTGATTGGACCACTTCAGGTGTCAGAGCATTGAGTCTGTGGTTCTACGGTACTGTGGGCAATGCTGCCGGGCCAACCGAGCAAATGTATATGGTGCTCGAAGATGCTTTCGGCTCTGCTGCAGCGATACCATACGACGGCCCGATGAGCGATGTGGCAATTCCGGCCTGGCAGGAGTGGAACATTGTGCTGCAGGACTTCAGCAACCTCAACGTGAACCTCGTAAATGTCAGCAAGGTCTATATCGACTTTGGTGACCGCAACAATCCAACTGTACCCGGGGGCGCCGGCGTTGTTTACTTTGACGATTTCAGGTTGTATGTGCCCAGATGTCGCCCCGCAATTATAAAACCGCCGGCAGATTTCAACGGCGACTGCATCGTTTATTACGAAGACCTCCGAATAATGGCCCAGGAGTGGCTTACCCCCGGTATCAACGCTGACCTGGTCAATGACGGCAACGTTGATTTCAAAGACTATGCGGTGATGATGAACCAATGGCTCGATGAGCTATTGTGGCCGTAGGTATGCTGCCCGAGGAACAACAAAACAAGCACTGCCCGGCAAACCGCCCCCCCCAAGGCCTCGCAGCCTTTCCAAAAAGCAGTTGCCAAATTGTATCGGTAATGGAAATTCCGGAGAAAATCCGAACCGATTCAACGGGAAATCTTGTTATGTATGTTTATTTTTCGATTAGGAAAAGAAATTCTCGGTTCGGTGATTCAGCATCACGCAACCATTCATTTGTCCACTTCATATCTGCCATAACGTTCTTTTTGTAGTCTAACTCTAAAATTTGCAGTAATTTCCCGTTACGCTTAATTACTTCATTTAACTTCTCTGCCGTAGCTCTTCCACCAGAGCTATACGATAAAATAATCCAAGGAGCCTTTGTTACACTGATCAATTTTTCGATTGCTTCAACAGCAATGAATTTCCCTGACTCATTACAACGAAAGTCCTCGAAAACAGACGCAGACACTTTGTCAGACGTGTCCTTTCTTCGTCTTGCCTTGCCGAACAACATTGGTTTGTCATAGAGGCATATACTGGTCCAAACATGATAATAGGAGGCATATCTAACTCGTGAAGGAGGCATTTTCTCGTTGTTGGACCCGTAGGGTGGATCGTAGTAAGCAAGGTCTACGTTCGCATCCTTTGCTATATCAAAAATGTCGCAACGAAAAACTCTATTTTGCTTGTCATTAACGAAGACATGCGGAACCTTAAGAATAAGGGTATTATACGACCTTGGAGACCAATCCTTCAGGTAAGAAACAAAGTGCCCGAGAGTACTGTCTACTTTATCCAATGCAAGGATCAGACTTGTAAGGGCAACAGCCCTATCAACTTTGGGTAGGGATAGGTTCTCGATTTCTTCTATTATAGCGTCAAGCTTTCTGGTGTTGTGAATCTGCCACGGCTTCTTGAGTCCATCTTGTTGAACAGCGCTCCCGCCGTTGGGCAAGCCACCATAATTCTCCGTAAACCACCCATCTGTCGGCGCTAATGAGTTAAGATGGTCAATAAGCTCACAGTATTCTTCGGCTCGTTTATCATTCAGAAGATAGCAGGTGCCGAAAACTTCAGACCATACTGAAATATCATTACAAAAAACTCGATATCCCATTTTAGCGAATGCTTGCGATACTCTCGTTGTTCCTGAGAAACCATCCAGCACAGACTTAGCACCAGCTTTCTTAGCTAATTCAAGAATGCATGGTAGGAGCTTCAGCTTCGACCCCGCATACTTGATGCCCTCTGTAAGTGGGGCATCGACCACAATGTCATCGAATAGTGACAGAGTTTCCATTACTAAGGTAATCCTGACCGTTGCTTTAAGAGGGCAATGTCTTCCTTGATTTTCTCAAGCGCGGATGAGTGCCCATCGCTTGATGAGACCAACGCATGAGAAAACAGCTTAACCAAAATAAGATTGTGTGAATAGTCAATCCAGCCATTCGTGATACTGTCGAAATACTTGATGCCGTTCTTCGTGTGCGTCCAAAGGCCGCGCTGAAGTGCGTTTGCGGCTGCATCACCGTATCGCACTTCACATATGTAAGCGCCATCTGCGTCGTAGAAACGATAAACTGGGTGTTTTCTTCCTCGTCCCGCATCTTCTCGCACAATCCGAACGGTTTGCTGCTTCGCGCGGTCATAGTCAAAGACTAAGATGTTGCACCGTTTCTTTTTCTCATCGTATATCAATGGCAGAACATTGATGTTGCTGAACTCTGTAAAAGCCGGATCCTCGAAAATGCTCTTCAAGTTGCCCTTGCCTTTAATGTCTGCGTTCTCCTGCTCTAAGCGGGGGAACATACGGAAGTTCTTGTCCGTAGACAATTGCAGCGGTCCGTCACCATAAGCCTTGAGGCTAACAGGGAACTCGGCTTTTGTAATTTCGTTGATGATCTTAATGTCTTCTTCATGTGATTTGGCCCGATAGAGGTCCTTGCCCACGTGTATTGACCGGAAATCATACATGTATTGATTGATGAACTCAGCAATGCCAATTTCAGCAAGGTCGCCATGGGTCTTATTGCCGATGAGACGCATTGTGAAAATGTTGCTTAGCGTTGTTGTGATTAAATTGGGATGCTTGCTAACCAGGAGCTTAAGACGTTCAGTAAAATCATTGTATGGCATTTTCTTTTTCATAGGTTCATCATTCATGTGGCATATCACACTTACTTTGTCATAGCCAAAGCCTACTTTTACACAAAGTAAACCGCCTCAATGGAAAAGTCAACAGACTTTGTGGATATCGCCAAAATCATGGCAGGAAACATCTGTAACCAAAATGACCATTGTAGGCAACGCCTTCTATAAGCTCTATTCTAAGAAATTTTATTTCCTTTGTACAACTTCATCTGAGAAATCCGCTCTTAATATTTTTTTCTGAATCTTGCGGCGGGGATGTTCAGCAGCTTGCGGTACTTCGCAACCGTTCGCCGGGCAAGGTTCTTGATGCCTGTCTCGCCTAATTTCTTGCGAATCTCCTCGTCGCTCAAAGGCCTTCTCTTGTCTTCCGCGTCGATTATCTGCTGAAGTTTCCCCCTTATCGCCTCCCAACTGTGGGCCTTGCCGGTCTCGTCCTTAGTTCCCCCGCTGAAGAATTTGCGAAGCGGCAGCATCCCCCACGAACACTCCATATACTTTCCCGCGACGGCCCTTGACACCGTTGCCAGGTGCACCCCGACTTCATCAGCCACCTTCGCCATCGGCAAAGGCTTCAGATATAGTTGCCCTTTCTCGAAAAACTCCCGCTGAAACTTCACCACCGCCCTGGTAACCCTCAGCAGCGTGTTCTTCCGCTGCTCGATGGCCTCCATAATCCACTGCGCCGAGCGGATATTGTTCTTCAAAAACTCCCTTGTCTTTTCACTGGCCGATGCATCCTTCGACATCTTCGTGTAATAATTGCTTATCCTCAGGGCAGGCAGGCTCGAATCCGCCAGCCGCACAATCAACTCGCCTGATTCGTCCGCATATTCGACTATCACATCGGCGGTTATCGGCTGATTCCGATATTGGGTCACCTGCAGACCGGGCGACGTATCGAACTTGCTCAGATGCCCAACCGCCTGGTTGATTTGCTCGATGCTGCATTTCATCTTCCTGGCAATATCCGGCAGGCGGTTCTCAAGCAGCTCATCCATATGCTCGGCTACCAGCCGCGCCTCGAAATCCATATCCTCCGCGGACTGCCTCATCTGAATCAGCAGGCATTCCTTCAGGTCCCTCGCTCCCACGCCGGCCGGCTCCAACTGCTGCACAAGCTCCAACGCCTTTTTCAAATCCTCGATGTCAAAGTTGTTTTTGTCCTTGTTGTGCAGTTGTTCCAGCCTGACCGACAGATACCCCCGGTCATCGATGTAGTCTATGATTTTGCCGCCTGCCTTTTTTGCCCGCTCGTCGCCCTCGACCAGCCGCCATTGGTCCATCAGGTATTCGTGCAGCGACATCGACGGCGCCTCGGTGTTCTTCAAAGCCTGCAATTTGCCGTCGGGCTCATCGCTCCGCACCCGCGGACGAAACGCAGCGCTCTGGTCCATATGCTCTTTGAAGTCATTGTCAACGCTATCGAGCCGTTCGAAGTCACCGGCCTTATCATTATCCGTACCGACAACCAGGTCTTTTTCGCTTATGTTCTCCTCCGATGATTCCTGCTCAGAATCCGTCTCGGCAGGTCCCGAAGGCTCCTCCACCTCCAGAACCGGATTCTTGTTCAGCTCCTGGTCTATTCTTTCCTGAAGCGCAAGAATCGGCAGTTGCAGAATCTCCATCGACTGAATCATCCGCGGCGCAAGCGTCATCCGCTGCTCGAGCCGCATCTGTCTTTGCATCTCCAGCTTCATACGTTACCGGCGAAAAACTCTTTCGGTTGCCCGCACAAAAAACACCCTGATATTCCGTGCAGTCTTATTATATGATAAGGGACAGGCAATGTTTGAGCAATATCCTGTGGGCGAATTCGGAAAGTTAAGATACGAAGCAAGGGCAAGCTACTCTAATGGTTGTCTGCCGGTTATAGCATCTGTGAGTATTTTTCCGCTTGCGTACTCGATAGTAGTGCCAGTGGGCAGCCCTCGTGCCAGGCGGGTTATCTTGACTCCGAGAGGCTTCAGCAGTGAATTTATGTAAAGCGCCGTTCCGTCGCCCGCCATATTTGGGTTCGTCGCCATAACCACTTCTTTTACGCCGCCGGCCTTTACCCTCTCGATAAGCTGCCGGATAGTCAGGTGCTGCGGTTCGACGCCTTCGAGAGGTGCGATGTGACCGCCCAGAACGTGATAAACCCACCTGCAGGCCTGGGTCTTCTCGAGCCTTACAACGTCCTTGGGCTGTTCGACCACACAGATTATGCTTTTGTCCCGCCGCGGGTCCGAGCAGATTTGACAAAGCTCCTCTTCGGAAAGATTAAAGCACACTCGGCAGCGTTTAATCTTTTTCTTGACGTCTGTTATCGCCTCAGCCAGAGCCAGCGCCTGTGCCGGCTCCGCTTTCAGTATGTAAAAGGCAAGGCGTTCTGCACTCTTAGGCCCTATACCCGGCAATTTGCCGAACTGCTCGACAAGGTCGTTTAATGTTTTTGTATAAATACTGCTCATAACATATTCCGTCCATGATGTCGGCAGCGCATGCAGCCATCCGGAAACATTATTAAACCTTTGCAACGCGATTACGTCAACGCCGGATTCCCAACGCACAAAACCGCCGAGCGCAATAAAAGGCCGGCGTTTGCAGCCGGCCGGGCTTGCTCTTAGCGCTATTCTTTCTGCTGCTTTTCCTCCGTCATCGCCGCAACGCTTCTGTGCGAACGACGCCAATCGTAGAACGTCAGCCCGCTAATATCGCGGTCGTGACGGAAGAACAGACTCGCGACGTAGGCAAACACAAAAATGACAATGTGACTGTACACGCCGAGCATATAACGATGGTGCGGAAAATTCAAATTGGTTTGACCTTCGGCAGAACCAAATGCAGAAGTGCCAAACAGGTTATTGCTTGCGCTATTCAGATTAACCCAGGCTTCATTTCCCGGGTCAAGGGGTGGACCGGTGAGAAACCCCCAGGCCGTGAAAAGCATGCAGGCTATCAAGCCTACGTAAACGCCTTTAAGATTAGCACGCTTGGTAAAGAAGGCGAGCATAAAGAGCCCGGCTATACCGCCGGAAAAAATCGCGTATAGTTCAAATATAATCTTAAGCACCGGCATTTTGCCCTGAAAAAAAACATAAAGAGTCGCCACTGCAATAGCATACACTCCACATACAGCCACAACAATTCGGCCGAATCTGAGCCTTTGTTTGTCGGTACTGTTCTTGCGGATACGCCGGTAGTAGTCTTCCACCACAACCGCCGAGAGACAGTTCAAATCGGAGTCCAGGCTCGACAAGGCTGCCGCCACGAGCCCGGCCAGCACTAAACCAACGATAACTGGGGGAAATTGACTGTTTACATAATACATAAACACGCGCTCCGGCTTATCACCGATAAAGTTGAGCACTTCCGGCTTAAGGGAATTGGCTCCTTGGTAGTAAACCCAAAGCATACTACCGATGAATATAAAGAGCGTCCAGACGGGAATGCACAGGAGAACTCCCATTAAAGCTGCCTTGATGGCCTTCTTGTCGGAGCCCGCCGCAAGGTATCGCTGAACTATCGTCTGGTCCGTACCGTATTTCTGAATCCCGTAGAAAATGCCGTTGATTGCCATCACCCAGAATCCGAGATGCACCATATCCCACTTGTAACTCGGCTCCAGCGGTGAAAGGTCTATTTTCCCTGCATTCCATGCGGTAGAGACCATTTTTATGGGACCGCCACCCTTGTAGAAAAGGGTCAGAAGAACCATAATCCCGACCCCCATCAATAAGAGTCCCTGAATCACATCGCACCAGATAACCGCCTCGATTCCACCAAGGAGAGTATAAATCACCACTGCCAGCCCAAGAATAATTATCAAGTATATTAAACCTTCATTGGAGGTTATTCCCATCATCGTACCGACCGCCAGCGCCATCAGGTAAAAAACGGTGCCCATCTTCGCAAAGTGCATAAGACTGAATGAAAATGAGGTGTACAGCCGCGGTATCAGTCCGAATCGTTTCTCAAAATACTCGTATGTGCTTATACCGATTACCTTCCTGAACATAGGCACAACAAACCAGATTATGCAGATGAGCACGATAGGCACCATTAGACCCTGAACCAGTAGGATCCAACTGGTTTCTTGGAAACCCGCACCGGGATAAGCCAGGAATGTAACACTGCTGATGAGTGTAGCCAGGATTGAAAGCCCGATGGCCCACGTTGGGATGTGTCTTCCACCGGTATAATAATGGTCAGCCGTCTTTTGTCTTTTTGCAAATGAGCTGCCCAGGATAGCTATGAAAGCCAGATAGCCAAAAACAACTGCATAATCAAGCCAATGCAGTGAAGGGGCCCATTCATCCATCGCTGCACAGACCGGCCAGGACAGATTACTCGATAACACGCCGACAAAGGAATTGATGCTCTCGCTAAACATCGTCTACCCTTTCAAATAGCACAACTTCCTGTTCTGCTTTACGCCCACCTATAAGTCCATTCTCGTAAAGCTAAGAGCACGAAAACTAATACACTTGAGACCTCATTTCAAGACAAACTTTGAAAA
>Ga0210003_1000246_pt1 | contig 48187 bp, 72 predicted proteins | sample LantaG_FD_182804 | JGI IMG/M metagenome (GOLD analysis project Ga0210003, IMG submission 182804) | Deep subsurface microbial communities from Baltic Sea to uncover new lineages of life (NeLLi) - Landsort_02402 metaG (SPAdes) (version 2) | ecosystem: Environmental > Aquatic > Marine > Oceanic >... | reverse complement strand
GTACAGTATCCAGATTCCCATTCCTCTTCAATAAATTTCTCTACCTTATCCCAATCAATTGGCAAATTCAAATCTTCCAATTCTTGCATATAAAAAAATGCTTTTATCTTATATGTCTTTTTGTCCATCCTTGACTCTGCCTCCATCTCATCTCTCCAAATCTTATGAAATGTTCCGTCAATTATCTCCTTTGCTTTATCACTTAGCATGCTTTAATTATATGTGCGTTCCCTATTCAGTTCAATTAAAATGGACGCGAGAGACGGAATCGAACCGTCAATTGCTCTTTTGCAGAGAGCCGTCTTACCTTTTGACCACCTCGCGGATTCATTATGCCCACCCTAGCGGATTATTATGCGATACTTTAACATAAATTCCTTCTTCAGCTAACAACTCATCATACTCCTCTTCTTTTGGCCTGAAGTTTAAATTCATTTGAGGGTCTGGTTCCAAGCTGGGTGGCTCAGTTGCATTTGCACCCCTTCCTCTCAAATATGCCAAATCAAATAATTGCCTCATCATATCGTCGAGCTTGTCTTTGTCGACCGTGACTTGATTGTACATTATCAAATCATACTCCCAATTCCTCTTGATGCCATTCTTCTCTTTGAGAATTTCAACCAGCTCACTGTAATGCTTCTTCTCAGCTTCTAAAACCTCTCCTACTGTTATGCCATTTAACATGCTAAAATTATATGGTAGTTCCTAATTCTGGTCAACTAATTACTCCCATGCCTTCAAACTTTAGCATGCAATTGGTTGCGATCTCATCAAGCTTTTGTTTAGATTGACAATTGCCAATATCCATCAACAGCCTTCTCTTCTTGAGCTCACTATTCATTATTTGAGAACTCATCAGATCTCTCAGCTTTATTTTTGATTCATTAAGATCAATTGATTCCCAAATAGCTTCAATTGTCTTCCTTAATATAGATGTCTTATTCATAACCATCACATCTATTATATGGTAGTTCCTAACTCATGTCAATACAAAAGGTAATGCTTTGATTCACAAAGAGTTACGATAAAGGGGGTTATTTTTCTGTAACCCCTTGATGATCAAAGAGTTATTGCTGTGGATACTCCACTAGTCTCAGAAAAAGCAAGCCCTTGATTGATGTGTTTATTCTTTTTGAAGAATTTACTAAAGCAATGCCCCATCTCTACGCATTCTGTGTAAAGATCATTCCTGTATGCTGATATCAACAAATCGAACAAATTATTAAACTCCTCAGCAAATTTAATTTCTTTTTCACAGCAAGTCCTCTTTAATCCCCAATACCTCTCAATTGGAAAAATTATCTGATCTTTTTCATTTTTCATAAACTGTAATTCAAAGCCTAGATTTCTAATTTGTCTAACTCTTTTGAATGTATGCTCCTCTATGTCTTCTTCTTTGTCGTAAGTATGGCAAAGTTCATGATAAAAACCTTCTTGATTAAACACAACATCAAACAACTCATTATAGAGATGTGCTAGCATATCACAATCTACGTAGAAAAGAAAGTCGTTCATATCTAGATAGAGGGCTTCTATAAAAGCGCGAACTTTTATGCAATCGTTTTTCCTATAATCTTTTTCTTCTATCTTATAGTGGTCAAGTATTGGAGCGAAATTAATTGTTTGAATATCGAGAGGGCTTTCTTTAAACTTTTCTTTACAATACTCCTCGTGGTTTGTTGCTATCCAAATTTTGGTCTCTTTAGGTAAAGATAGTTTCTCGTAACTTTTTATTACCTTACTAAAATAATTTATGTATGGTTTTCCTACACAGACAGTAACAAAAGAGAGAGATTGCATTCAAATATTTAGAAAGAAAAGGAAGGATGTCTATTAAACCTACCCTTCCTTTTGAATGATCCTTTACCTTTTCTAGGTGTTTGAATCCTCGTGCCTGTATTAAACCTAATCAGGAACCTTGCTTTTATTATCTTTTTCATCTCTTACCTTCTTATTTTCTTCACTCCATGTATTATAGGAAAGATCCGAATCAAAGTCAAGATCTTCCTCACAATCACAAGAAGGGCATCGTGGGTGTTTACCGCGGATAGGTTTTGTGTGTCTGTATTCTTGTTTCATAAAATTATTTAACCAAATGATTTACTCTCTTTTCTTTCTCATCTCGTCATATTGACGACGTCTTTCATTCTGATCAATGTCAGTTTTTATTTGATGCTGTCCAGATTGTAAGCTTTCTACCCTTTTAAGTAAAGCCTCTCTCTTGTCACTATCTTCCATTTTACTTAGATATTCTAAACTCTTTTCTATAATTCTAGGATCAACTTGTGACCGTCTCGAAGGCACTTGTCTAATTACGCTAGCGGATTTTTGTGCTATAGACCTTTTGTAGTCTTTCTTATCATCCTTTTTTTCACTCCTCCCTCTTTCATCCTTTTTAACGACAGTTGCCTTTCCTTTTACCGGACTGGAAAAAACAGTAGGTGCTCTATGAGTTGTAAATGACAAAAGCTCTACTATTCCGTTATTGTTTACTTCTACTATTCCTTTGTCAACTCCCATTAAAGTTATGCCTTCGTCTGTATTCTTTTTGGCATTTAGAGTCACAAATCTTTTTTCGATATCTTTTGAATACAAATAAACGTTAGTAATGTTTTGATGTACCATAATGCCGGTCAAGAACAATTTTTTAGGTGGATTATCTACAAGGGCAAGAATCTCACTAGCAGGGGGTAATGCTTCTGTTAACTCAAATGCGTTTCTTTCTACGATTACCCCATAAGGGTTATCAGCAGGATAAGCATAATTTACTAAATGAAAATACATTATGGTTGCTACAAATCCTACAAATATTCTTTTTTCTAATTTCATGTCTTATATTTTATCAATGATACATCATATCCCGAATCTTTAACCATCTTCTTTATTTCATCAGATTTAATTCGCGTACCACTAACATGTTTCAAATATACATTTTGTGTTTTAATGTCAATGAAAAACTTTTTCACTAAAAAATGTCTCTTAAATTTGTTCTTTAAACCAATTCCGCAACTAGAGCAAACTAACCCCTTGACGGTAATAATTGTATCAAACTCTTTCTTATCAATTGCTAATGAACTAGTTATAAAACATAACGATAATAATAATAAAACGGTGCGTTTTTTCATAAAATTATTTAACCAAATGTTTAACGAATTTACATTTCGTTAACGGAAGATATACTCCCAATGCTTTGTTTGTATCTTTTCTAGAAGCTCGTCTAAGTGAACGGCCCTTTAAATAATCTCTCATCTCTCCTAGAGGGTAAACAAATATATCATCTGTGTCTTTGTTTACTGCCCAAATTTCCTCCGCGGAAGACGAAACGGCCCACCCTTCACTCCCTTTATGGCTAACCATCTCTACAAAATGCATATCGTGAGGGTAATCTCCAAAGACATTTGTTTTTACATCAACGAGTTTACCATCTATTTTTGCATCCACTTTTAATATACACTGACTAGCTCTGTCATTTAGATCTTCGTGAAGTAATCCTTTTTCTTTACAATAAGATTGAACGTGAAGTTCTCCCTTATCTCCTTTTTCTCCAAGTTTGCCGTGTCTGAATTCAGAGTTTGGTCCCCACCCTGATATGCTTCTTCTCTTGTTCATTTTTGTTTGACCAAATGATATTCCATATCGATTGGTTCTAGACTTGGTGCGTTAATCTGCTCTTCAAATACTCTTTTAGCATCTTTGTCATCTACAGCCCAAAAATACATATAGCTCCAATCGTTTGTTCCCTTGCGTCGATATTTCTTCGCGTACCTTTGATTAGCTTGTGGTAATACAATTGCCATATCTATATTATAGCTCCTCCGCGCGATCAGTCAAGTCTGAATTTCGATTTTGAATGAAACTTAAAACATCCATGCACGCATATTTGTACCCGCAATCAATTCCATCCATTACAATTAATTTTTTAGATATTTTTTCTACCACTTTTTCTAATTTATGCAGCCTGTCTGCATACAAATCTGTCAATAGTTTTTCATCGCTCATTTTCTATACTTTCTTGGCTTTTTTCTTGTCGGACTATATTTCAAAACATCTTTTCTATTAAGTTTAGGTTTGAGAATATTGATTAGAGTCTGTTCAATAGCCACATAAGGGTTAATTGTTACACTTTCCGATATGCATATTTGTTCTGGCATATGAATAAATGTACAAATATCGGAGGTAGGTTTCCTCTTAAACTGTTCGTTGAAATATTTTCTTACTCTAACATTTGTCATACCTACATGACTACAATAATAATTCATTCTCCTTTTTAAGATGTCAGAACTCTCTCCAATGTACACTAATTCATCTTCAACATAATGAGCATAAATGTAAAGTCTGCTAGTCCCGTCCATTCTTTCTTCCTCATTAGGGGTAATTTTACAACGTAAATGATTACCTTCATCTTTATAGAACTCTACCAGCCGATAAAAATCTAATCCCTCTATGTATCTTTTTTGAACACTCATAGGCAAAAGTCTTGAAGAAATTTTGCAGGTACTCTCATCACTTTGTCTTCATCACATACAGTATATACTAGTTCTCTGCGATTGTTTCTCATTCTTTCATCGATGTCAATCAAGTCGACATATCTATTTTTGAAACGAGCAGTTCTGTACAAAGCTCTTTTTCCATACTTCTTCTTTTTATTCCCCCACTCGTAACTATTCCATGGCAGGTCAAAATTTTCCTCTACGTTTGGTTCAAGTACATTGAACAATTTGTCGTTTCTACTAACCTCAACCTCCGGCTTAAGCTTGCTAGGCTTAAACCGTAAGGTTGTGTTATTCTTCTTAAATGAATAAGACATTTTAATTAAACACCACTTCTGGCTTTTCAATCCTCTGAAATGACGGTTCGTTTAACAACTTTATGAAAGCTCGGTGCTTCAGATTGTTGTTAATACCACCAGTCATGTTACTAATAAAACGCCTCTCAAAAGTCTTGCGATTGTCTCGCTTCTCGACTTTGTCCGACTCCATCGACTTCGTAATTCGTTTCGAACCCTGATGGTGATCAAGGTACTCAGTAACTGCATTGAATGCATCCCAACGCGTCTCTCCACGATTACCAAGACCTCTATGAAAAAGATTTACAACCTCTTCCCGCTTCTTCTCTTGACTCGTAGCGTGCTCACGATAATCGTCAATCTTACGAATGTCTGGAAAGATTACATTTGTGAATCCTCTCACTTCCTTCTCAGCAATCTTCCATGTAGTCAGCGCCTCAGCCTTCTTCATGAAGACTTCATTACCAGCAATCGCATTCTTAAATGCCTCACGAACAATCTCAAGACGCTCCTTCCAATTACTTCTGTGTCGAATCGACAACCCGTGCTTACGTGCTGCTGATGTAAACGAAAAGAATTGATTGTTGCATGCTGCTCTGCTCGTGTAAGGGAACATTGCATTACACCCTGTACCGGTATGGTCTATCATAAGCATAATGTAGCTAGCCATAACGTCGTTGGTAAAGTCTGGATTATTGAATTGCAATTTCTCTGGCAATTCAGCTTGAACCCAAATCTTTCCACCATCCCACAAAGTACCCGCGTTGGTGTACTTAGCCCCATAATCTTTAACAATCTCGTCAAATGGGTCTAACGTTTCACGAGTTTGAATTACTTGGTAATTATTCCTAACGATATTGAATACCTTCTCAGTATCGTTCCGTTTTATGGCATAAAACCCGTCAAGGTTACCATCGTGCTTAGACAAATCATCCTTGTAGACGTCAAAGTCGAGACCTGCTCGCCTTACAATTTGATCTGGTCCGTTTAATCCGTCACAGTCTTTGATACCGATCAGGTCTTCTAGATTATGGATTGTATCTCCAATTTTCATAATTTTTCCTCTTCGTTGTTAGTATAAAATGTTTCTCCGTTTATTTTTTCCTTCTTTAAAATACCTTCTTCTACCATCGTCTCCAACATTCTTTCAAACATCTTATATTCATTTTTCTTATTACGTTCTATGTCTTTTATCAATTGTTCTTGATTGTCGGTTACATGTTCCAGTAACTCATCAATTGACCCTGTAAATACATCTTCATTCATAACTCCAATTATTATAGTAACAATCCCTAAATAGTCAACTTATTTTCTTCAATATGGGAAGTTTACATCTTGCTGCAGAGTCGACCCTTCCTCTAGCTTTAATTGACACCCTAAATGCATTGTCGGGCTAACCAAATAATCGTGATCGGTTTCAAATGTGCTCTTTTCGCACTCCGTACAAACCCATTTTGCCTTTTCCTCTTCTATTTCACGTTCCTGTTTACTCATACGCATTTTATCAACATGACTAAAGATTTTATCCAACTGATTTTGATAATGTTGTCTTGTCCAACCATCATTGTACCAGCTTTTTGCTTCAATTCTCCAATTGGTCAGTTCACTAATAATTGACTCCGGAGCTATTTTTGTAATTCCTCCACTCATAATTTTATTTCCTTTTTGCCACTTAACATGCTTTAATTATAGGCACGTTCCTTATTCTAATCAACTGGATTTTTTCTTTATATATTCAGCAAAAGGTATAAATTTTTTATCTTTCTCAGGAATATCTAAGTTCTTAGGTTTAAAATCTTTTTTTGAAGTAATTTTTCCTCGCACAGGTTTTTTAACAACTTTTATTTTCTTCATAATATTATTTAATCTATGGGATATGGACCGGGGTCTGAACTGTAGTATATTATTTCATCCCAAGTCAATTCGTTATCTTCAATATCGTTCATGACCACTTCTTTTATTTTCTTTAAGTGTGGAAGTAGTTCAGATGCAACATGTTCCAGATTATCAAATTCTCTTAGTAAGCCTTCAGACCATGTTCTTATACCACAAAGAACATGAATACATTCTCGGATTTCTTCTGATTCCTTATCTTGTTTCACTGAATAGTTAAAACTTGGTGTTGACAATTTTTTAATATCTCGTGGTACTGACTCAACCTATCAAAAGTATACTCAGTATTAGTAATAGTCTCTCTCATGTTATTCAAAATATTAAGCCTGTTTTTATCTTCTGGACAAACCTCTTCTGTGGCTCTAGTTAAAAATTCTCTGTAGTACCCTAGAGCTCTACTGTGATTCGCCAGCGCTTTTCTTTTTAATTTATATGTTTCTGGTTTCATTTCTTAGATAATTCCTGATTAGGAAACTTTAAGTTCACAGGAATCTTTGCAATCTTTGAATACTTAAGCGGGTATCTCGTCCTATTCACCCATTCCTCATACAACTCATAAGTATCAAATATATAGATATTAGGGTTCATATCAGGGAATGCTACAGTAACTTCCCAATCGTATGTTTCGTTTGAAGCTTTTGCCCTTTTAACTGCTTTTCTTATGTCACTTGCTCCAAACGTTTTAACCGCATGCTGAAACGACACCCCATCCCTTCCTAGCTTACCATACTCCCCACAATGATAATGATCATGCCACAGTCTTCCATCGGGGGTGACAAATAAAATAGTGTACTGACCATTAGAAAAATCATCTATTTTATAAACATTATTGCGTGCACCAAATGCATGCTCCGGAACATCACCACCTCCAACAATATTAACATATACCTTTTTGTCTTCTTTTTTTGCTTTTGATATAGCTTTCTTTGTCTCTGTAAATAACGCTTTGTTGTAATAATTCAATGACTTGAGAAAGTATTCCATTGCTTTATCCATTGGAACATAAACGGTCACTTTATAAACAATGTCATGAATAGGAAAATACTCTTGTCCTGATCTAGACATTGCTATTTCTTCTCTTGTCAACCCAGCATGTTGAATAACCTTCGAAGGCTTTTTCATTACTGCGTGTGGAGGGGGACCATTATCTTCTGCTAAAACAGAACCTGCGATTAAAAAAGGTAATATGTATCGTACCATGCAATTAGGATAAGAACTCTCGCCAGGAAGTCAAGACTTCTTTTTCAGTGAAGACTTTTGCTGGGAGTGTTTCTTTACCTAATTTTGCAGCCTTAGCTATTCTGTGGCTACCATCTACAATATGGGATGGTTTTCCGCTATCATCTACTACAATGATAATTGGATACTTTAAATCTGCTGCGTCTACTTCCTTTGATGTACGTGCTTTATATTCTTCTTTTTCTTCATCAGTTAACTCAGAAAGTTTTTTCCATAGATTATTTACCTTATACATGTCGGAGTCTTTGGGGACATAATCAGGAGTAAAAAATGACAAACGTTTTACTGAGTCTACCGAAATTTTTTGTACTGGAGAATCTGCAGTCTTTTTTATTAAATCTTTTACTTTCCCTTCATAATCAGCACCACCTATTTTTATTCCCCAAGACCCTTCATGCCATTCTTCCCCAGGTTGTTTAAAAGGAAATGCATCCGATGAATATTGTTCCCAAATCAGTTGTGTGTCTTTATTCATGAAAACATTTGTTGATACTCTTCCGGAGCTTCGTCTAAGTTAAGTACTCTAACACTAACAGGTAATCTTTCTTGTAATGCTTTCATTAATCGGTGTTGTCCATCTAGTATCTTTGTATATTGTCCGCCCTTAGTTGTAACTAAAAGAGGGAATGAAAGATCGGCTGATTGAATTCTAGCTGGATCGCGAGCAGTTTGAATTAATAAATGCTTTAGTTCCTTTGGATGTACCGGCTTTGGTTTACCGGCTATTTCAATTACGTCTTTAATTGAGATCTTGACATCCCCATCTTGCCAATAGGTTTCTTCGTCCCAAAAAGCTTCCCATATCAGTTGTGTGTCTTTATTCATGATTGGTGTGGAATAAACGTTAAAATGGTACCGGCTACATACTTCCAGCTGGGATTTGAATGGTTGCTTAAAGTCTTGAGCAAGTCAATAACAGCCTTTTGTACATCGTGATCCTTTGAATTAAATATATCTCTTATTTGTTTTACCAGTACAGCCTCTTCAGTATCCATCTTATTACCAGCCTGAAAAGCAGCAGCCAATTCCTGCAGCGCATCGCCGACCCGGTGAGGGATAAAGCCGGCTCCACGCTGAGGATTATCTCTCTCTAATATCTTCTCACTAGCAGCTTCCCAAATTAGTTGTGTGTCTTTATTCATGCGAAGTGGTCGTCAGTATGGGTGTTGCGTTCTAACAATTCATGAAATGATTCGTTTTCGAAGTAAGGTACCCATTTAGAATTGTAAACCCAAAATCTTCTTTCCCCCCCGACAGTATCAGAATGATAAAAATAACCTGGATGGTTTTTAATCATCTTTCTAATTAACGTGTCATACAAAGAAATTCTATTTTTATCATTAGACAAAGCAGTAATAAGAAGAACATGTGGTTCTTCTTGAACTACAAATTCACCTATAATGTTCAATATTGTACTAATTACTCTAGTTACTTTATGTCCTGCTTTTGCATTCTTTCCAATCATACCATCATCATCTTGAAAATGAAATTCAGTTACTTTTGCATTTTCTGGCGGAACAGCATTTGGATAAAATTCTGCAGCAAATTGGTTTGCATAGTTTCTATTTTGACTGATCACATAGTCTAAAAGAAAATTATCTTTATTAAAAATGTTATCTACAACATATGGTTGTTCTACATCATCTACATCAAAACTGATTACTTTTTGATAAGGGTCGTTTGGAGCTACACCTATAACTTTTCTACCTGTATTACGAGGATCGATATCAGAATCATAATCATAAGGCTTATCAAAAGCTTCATAAACATATGCTTCGTATATTAGTTGTATATCTTTATTCATATTGTCCTGAATTGTACCAAGGTTTCTTCATAATATTTAGATCATAGAGACCATCTCTAGCGTCATCTATAGTACCATATTTTTTTTCTACTACCCCACCTTCAGTGTCTAGTAAAACATAATCAAGATTTTTATCACTGGGTAAATATGCAAGATAATATCCTTCTTGTTTTATAAATCTATTAAGTTCATCTCTTAAAGGTTCTTTTTGTTTCTCAGAAATTTCATATGCTAATTGTATATAAGACTGGTTAACTTTTGCAGTATCTTCAGCTGTTTTCAGATGGTTTATTACCTTATCAATTTGCTCATCTGAATAGTATTCATGTCCGTATGCTTCCCAAATTTGTTGTGTATCTTTATTCATAATCCTAATGGTTTTTACCAATGGGATGCCCGGCTGATGAGTCAGCTACAGCCACATTAAGTGACCTCACGTAATTCTCATATGTCAGCCGGGCGTCCTTATTCATTAGTCTTGTTGCATGAACCCTTTACCGTAACCTCCGCCCGCCCCCTGCCAAGATTGTTTGTATTGAGTTAAAATTTCTTCGTTGTTCGCGTTGTTTAGATACGGTTCAGTAGCTACTTTTTCTGCATCTTCATCTTTATCAGCCCATTGATCAATTTGTTTTTGTTTAAGTTCGAAGTCAATGTCATCTTGAAGCTTTTCAGCTTTTTTTCTTTGTTCTGGAAATGGGATTGTTTTTGAAAACTGAACTAAAGAATTCTTTAGTTCGGTATACTGGTCAATGGGTATGTCGTGGGTTAATTCAACAAAAGCCTTTGCAGCTATTGAGGTAGGTTCGTTACCAATAATAATTGACGATTGAAAAATAGAAGATGCATTTGCTATCTTATCTTCAATTGATTGAGTTCTTTCACCTGTACCTAGTCCGACTAATCCTGCTCCTATAGCTGCAGAAACACCATATGGTAAAGCTTTCTTTAATATCTCTTTATAATCTTCGTATATAAATTGCTCGTCTCGAGTCACATATATATTTATCAGAAGTTAGGTTGACATTTGTATTCTTTCCCTGCTGCTTTATGAGCTGACTTCTTTACCTCTTCTGGAATTTTACACCGTCTATAACAAAATGTAGATAATTTCGTAAAAGAGCTACCTAGAAAACTAAACAGACGAACTAATGGCTTATTTTTATGTGCATCGTAATATGTTGAAATAATGGACCACTCTTTCTCTTCCCTTTCAATTTCTGCTTTGGATCTAACAGAATAGTCCACCAACTGCTTAGTATCTATCTTACCATCTACAAAACTGATTTGGAATTCATACCAGTAATCATTCTCTTTGTAGGTAAAATTAGAGTAAAATGTTACAAATCTGGTAATTTTTTGCTCTACCCAATTGGGTTTCTTTTTTTCTTCTTGACCATTATTATAAATTGAAAACGAACCATCATCCTTCCAAAGTTTGCGACGATAAATTCTGTATCGATACATAGCATTATCTAAATCCTTTGTTTGATACATGTCATCGTGCGCTCTTAGTATTTTCTCTTGCTCTTTTGTGAGCAAATCTTTCAAATACGTCCTACTTACTTCTATTTCATCAAACATACCCATATTAATATTTTAACGCCTAATCTCGAATACTCCATCTTCGTTTGCTTCACGATATATCGTTCTTCCAAATAAAGTTTCGTAACATCTTGTAATGCTAATAGGTGAACTATGTGCATTCATAATCTTTTTAATAATATCCAATTGGATTTGTTTCATTGTTTTATACTCTAATTCTTTCATCATCATGTTCGCTTAAGCGCATTCATTTGTTTAGGTTTATTATCACTGACATTAATTCGCGATATATTTTCGTTACTACATTTATCGCAAACAAATGTCATAAACTCATCATCTAAATTAACAAACCCCGTTTCATTCCCGGCGTCTTTCCAATCTAAACAATCTTCACACCAAACCCAATTTTTATTATTTTTACTCATAGTAGTTTAAAAAAATTTGCACTCTCGTTCTTATTAGACTGGTCTCCCAATGCCGCGCCACGACTTTGTGCATTGCCGCCCAGACTAGTCTGCTCGAGCTTAACTCGTTCTAGGAAATGATTCATAAGATCATTCTCAGGAGGCGCGGGTCTTAAATTTAATTTATTCATTTATTAATTGATGTCCTGTTGCAATTCCTCTAACCTCTGATGCTAGTCTAAGAATAGTATCTACATCTTCCTTTACTTTACTTGATCCCCATCTTGTTTGGATTACGGTTGAATTTTCTCCAAGCGGATCCATACTAACAACCACGTCTAAGTTATAAAGCGTTTTGCTCCCATCTATGTTCGTTAATTTAATAAAATGTGCCATTTTTCAATATTATAAAGTAAATCTCTAACTAATCAAGCAAATTTAAATCTCTATTTAGACATTCATTAACGATTACTCTTCTAACATATTCTAGCGCTTCATTATACACACCATCATGTTCACCGTGTTTTAATTCTTGCCGTAAATTTTCATCCAAATCGTTTACTAATCCTTTCCAAGCTGCTCCCTTTACGGCACTCTGGAAATCGTATTTTTCCTCCGGTAACTCAAATTTTAGTACTGCTTTCATGCTTGTTTTATCATTCTCTTATATCTCTTTTTGTTGGTTTTTGTATTTAGACTGCACAAACAATGTTTTGTCATTGGGCAAGAATCACAAACATCATAACAACTAATGTCTGGACGATGACAAGTATCATTTTTTGTTATGCTTTCTACATATTCTATCCTTTCTTCTAATGTCTGATACTTAACTTTTTCAATTGCTTTAGAGGTTATTTTTTGAGCCAAAGCAGTGTATTTTTTTCGCTTTCTTTTCATATTTTTAATATCTTTACAGGTAAAGTAGTTAATTTACCTCAATAACTAGATATATTATATATTAATCCGAAACAATAACAAGATTATATTGATTATTTATTTTGTTGCCATTCAATCCAAAGAGGTTGTGAAGAAAGAGGCCCTAAGAAGAGGGTAGAATAATCTACCCCATAAACGTCTTCAGTAGCAAATTTGTGCTCTCTAGAACTTCTATCTATGTTATGAATAATGGGTAATTTATTGTCTGAATTAATTGATTTAACTACCGCCCCGTTTTTTGTAATGTCTAATCTTGAATAGGGTGCTAATATATTTTCATAAGGAATTAAATTTTCTTTTAATGTGCTTTTAATATAAATTATTTCTTTATCAAACGCTTCTTTTACAGAAATTAATCCTATTTTTTCCTCTTCTGTATACTTCACAACTTCATACCACGGTTGGTGAAATCCGGTGATCTCCCAATTGGGTGATTTTTTCGACATGTTGATATTAAGCCCTGCATTGCACAAAAGATTCTCTGCAGGTAAGTTAAATAAATTCCAATAACAATTTATGTTTGTGAAGTACCCTGCATCATCTAAGTTTATATTAATATTAGTGGGTATAAGTTTCATTCTAATATATTTAAAAAAAAGCCCGATGTTTCCATCGGGCTAGTTTTACCTTCACACGGATTTTTAGTTAACCGTAAGCTTGCTTGTAAAAGCTGCGTTACGAATTTCACGCATTACGTTGCGTGCGTTCAGACGTTTCTGCTTGCTGGTGTACTGGTTGACCTTAGCCTCAAAAGAAGCTTGATCAACATGATAAGAACCGTTCGTGTCACGAGTAAATGTAACAGTTACGTTCTTAGGTCGTGCATTCTCACTGAATGCCAAGGGGCCTAACTCAATTGGGCGGCCCGAACCCACTTCGGTGTAATCACTCATAAAAATAATATTAGATCACATCTAAAAGATATCAACCTTCACGTGATCCACCAAAATATTCCTCTGCATGTCCTTCTGCAACAAGTGTGCGATTTAAGTTAGTTGTGTTACCTTTAAAGGTAAATTGTACTTCAGCTAAACATCTCCCAAATTTTCCTAGTCCGTGAGATTTAACGCGCACTTTATTATCACATTGCTCAAGCAACTGTGTTACTCTATCCGAAGCTGCTATACCTTTTTCCTTTTCCTCTAAATTTTTAGTTCGTTTTTCGGGGGTGTTAATACCATATAGTCTTAATGTAGATTTAACATGAGTATTAAATCCTACATCAATTAAAGCAACGAGAGTATCTCCATCAACAACACGTAAAATCTCTGCATCATATTCGTACATGTCTTTATTTAAACGTCAGTTTTATAAAGACCACGGACTATATTCTTATTTTTCTTCGTGCGGAATTTCGTTACTCCTAATGAAGGTTGGTTAGTGTAATTAGGTCCTGGGCTGTTTATAATAGGAGGAGCTCCGTCAACATTTGGTTGTTCAGGAATGTCTTTTCGCATTTCCCTTCCTTTATTTGCAGCTTCTACTTCACCTGGACCAGCAAAGACTGTCATAGGCATCTCTTCGTCTTTTTCTATCTTTTTCTTTTTCTTCTTTTCAGTTAAGTAAAATTGTTTAAATGACATTTTAGGCTTAAAGCTATTCATATGAGGACCAGATGCATAATCTCTCTCTAGATAATCTCTTGGATCTTCATCAACTGGTTCGGGTTCACCTTCATAACCAGTGTCTCCTTTTTTGTCAGCATTGATATAACCTTTAACATTATTTTTAATATACTTTTCTATATCGTCTAAACCTTCCATTCCTTTCTCTTTCCATATACTATCTGCGCCTTTGAAAATCTTTGGATAGTCAAATACATCTTGTAATGTTGCACTTGTACTAGATATAGCTTCATCCATGTCGCCATATTCATCTGCATTATCCATTAATGAAGAATAAAAATCGTAGTCCGTTGGTCTAAGCGAGCTAGGGACGCCTGGTGAAGAAGCGTATTTGTGTCCTATGATCGCAAACTGTAACTTATTACCAAGTTGTTGTTGTAATTTCAAAGGCATTGATAAGTTTGATTCTGCTCTACCAAACTCGAACATATTGTCTAATGCAAAGCTTATTGCATCATAAGAGTCGAAGTCACGATCATACGGGGCATGGCCTATAACAGGCTTTGAAAGATAATCTACTTTTTTAACAGCAGACAAATCAGGTTTAATACCACTTGAAGCCATGGCTAACCCTTTACCGAGCTTCTTTAAAAAATCTCTTCTAGACTCATCAGCAAGTTCTAATAATAATTTGTCGTCAAGATCTGACATTACTATTATTTAACTAAATCCATTTGTTCTTCTTGAAAAATCGGAACATCATAACAACAGTAATAATAGAAAGAACTGTGAAGATCCAAAAGCCATGATGATTAGTTAGAAAAGGTATGTCATCAAAGTTCATACCAAACAATCCAGTATAAAAAGATAGAGGTAAAAAGATAGTAGACCATATGGTTAAAAGGTTTAGTCTTCTATTGAGTAAATCATTTGCATTCCTATCAAGCATCTGTTCTAATATGAGTTGCTTCTGTAAAAGCTTAGAGTTATCAGAGTCTAAGAGGTCTTTCTTTAGTTGATAAAAGTCGTTAGTGTTAATTTCTTTACCAGAAAATATATCCTCTTCAAATTGTTTTAGTCTTTCTTCCATAAGTCCAATGTCCATAATAATGATTCAATACCATAAAGGAAACCAACAAGCATCATTCCATAATGAGAGAAATGACCATTGTGGCCGTATGTAAAGTCTTGGTACACTGACGGAATAGCAGAGCCAATAATTGATATACTAAAAATCATTTTTACCATTTTACTTTTAAAATTGATTTCTTTCTTTAGCATAGATTTTGCTATATACTTCCATGAAGGTTCCAATTCTCTCGGATACATTCTTCTTAACTTTATATCAGGCATAGAATTATTTAGAACAGGTTTTAAATAGTAAAGTGGGAAAAGTAATAGTTGGTATAGGTGGTAGCCATAATGCAGGAGTAACTGCTTATATAGAAGATGAAGATAAGTACATTATCATTGAGATCGAAAGACTTACGGGTATTAAAAATATATCTTGGGCTACTTTTAACCCATATTATGATCCATATCAGCTAGCTGACTGGATTAAAAAATACTTAAAAAAAATATACGGCATAGATAAAATAGACATCATCAGAAGTGTTTCATCCGATTATGGTGGTGATCAGATACCATTTCAATTCGATCACAAATTGTTAGAACACAACCAGGTAAGATATATTAACCACAAAGAAGTTACCGTTAATGTTGATACAGGACTATCCAGCGGCGATGGTTGGTGTGCTTATCACCACAAGTCACATGCTGCGGGGACCTTTTATCAAAGCCCATTTGACGATGCGGTAATCTTCTCATATGATGGGGGTGGTGATGACGGTTGGTTTATGGGGTATAAGATGAATAAGAAATTACCTAAAGATCAACAAATGAAGACCATTCTTTATAGTATGCTTGACGTAGGCAACCCTTATATGTATCTTGGCTATTTCATTGATGACATCAGGTATTTAAAAGATTATGGAGACGCTGTGTTAACATATGCTGGTAAGCTAATGGGGTATGCTGCATATGGCAAGGTAAGAAAAGAATGGAAAGAACCTCTGAGAGAATATTACTTAGCATGGGATCGAACAAATTATTTACCCGTAGAAAAACAAGCGCCGGTGATGATGAAGAAATTAGGAGATGCAACAGGTTTGTCATTTCATTATAATGAAAATAAGATGAGCGAATTTCATGATCATCCTGAGCCTAGTATGAGGTTAAAGGGACAAGATGCAAAAGATTTAATTGCTACAAGTCAAAAGGTGTTTGAAGAATTAGTATTTAACGAAATAAAACCATACATAGATGAATATAAAACTAACGTATGCTTAACTGGAGGATGTGCATTGAACATATTACTTAACTCTATTATAAGAAAATATGTAAGAAAAAAATATAACAAAGAAGTTTACGTTGCGCCGAACACGTCCGATAGTGGGATTGCTACAGGATTAGTATTAGATTATGTAAGGCCTTCTACTCCGCCGGACTTAACATATGGTGGTGAAGACATTATTGATAAAGACATCTTCTTTTCTTATACCACCGGTGCTGACCGAACTCTATGGGAGCATGCATCTATAGATCACATAACTACTCTTATTCAGACCGAGAAAATAATAGGGTTGGTGCAAGGAAATTCAGAACACGGACCAAGAGCTTTAGGAAACAGATCGATCATATGTAGTCCAGGGCAAGGTATGAAAGATAAACTTAATGAAGTTAAAAAAAGAGAATTTTATCGTCCTTTTGCACCTATAGTAAGATTAGATGATGTATCAAAATACTTTAACTGGAAAGGTGAAAGTAGAAGTATGAGCTATTCATGTACCGTAAAAAACAAATATAAATTAGAACTATATAGTGTTATACATGCAGACAAAACATCAAGAGTTCAAACAATTACTAGAGAACAAAATAGATTTTTGTATGATCTTTTATCAGAAATGGATAAAAGAAATATTGTTCCAGTCTTAATTAACACTTCATTTAACGTTCAAGGGAAGCCTATTTTAAATTCATATAAAGATGCTTTCCATATGTTAGAGCAAACTGCTTTAGATTATGTTATAATTTTAAATGAGTATACAAAAAAAGATGGGGCTCTTTTTACAATGAGATTAAGAGGCATTGATTTTTGAGTAAATATGGTCTTTAAATCTTGACAATATAAAAGCTAATAAATTTAATCTACCTTCCAATTCTTCTTGAGTTAATTGATCTTTCTCTGAATTAGTTCTTGTATAGTCATTACCTGTAGCTACTTGATATAAAACTTCATATTCATCGGTCAAATAACAATCAAACTCTTCTATTCCTTCGATCAACTCTCTTGTATCGTAAATCTTATTCTGTGTCTGTTTCATTTATACTATCTTCTAAGTTTAAACGACTAACAGCTTGAACAAGAGCAAAAAATTGAGGTTTACTCAAAGAAAAAGTAGAAATAGAATCAAAAGTTATATCCATACCAGTCTTATTTGCCCACTCTACAACGCTAACAAAATTTTTATCTTTTCCCCACTCTACTACAATGTTTCGAACTGTGTTCGATTCTAATTTAAAATTACTCATATTCGTCTAGGTGCCTTTTTAAGTTAAAAACCGTTTTCATTTTTATATTTTCATTTATTATTTCAAAAAAACTTTCCATTATATCATCAAAATATTCCGATCCAGGAAATATTTCTGACGTTCTAAGAAAAAGAGCTATTACATCAGAAATTTCATCTATATCTACTAATTCGTTAACTGTAGTAACAGCTTTAGATATATCATTATTCATCCTTTAAAGCTACATTGCTTTCTTCATTTTGTTCATTATAAATAGAATTTACAATACCGTCAATGCTTAAGTGGACGTCTCTCTCAATAATAACATCAGATACAGAATAATCTGAACCATCATTTTTTATAATATTTGAATGTCCGATTTCCGTTCCCGTATAGTCGAAAATTTTAATTTCATTACCACCATACCACGCATAAACTTCATCATATTCTTCATTAAAATATGTGTATCTAGATAGGTGTAACTTGCGTAAAAGTTCTAAAGAATATATCTTTCTCATCAGATATATTTTAACTTAATAATCTTCAAAATCAATATCTAATTCATTTTCTAATACAAATTGATCATTTTCTTCGTATAATTGAACTTTTTGTTCATATTTTTTCCACATTTCTTCCATTTGAGCTTGTTTCTCAGCTTCCGACATTTTGTAAGGGTCTATATTGTTCACTTTTAAGACTGATTAAAAACTAACGTAAAGTTTTTATCTTGATCTATCCATTTTTCTTCCGGTATTAAAGTATATTGTTGAGGGTCCTGTCCCGGACCAGCAAAAACAACCTCAGTAGTATAATCTATATCTCCAAATAAACAAGGCCCGGCAGCATTTCCATCAACATCCAAAGCAGATGGATCATTTGATATGGCAGTCGACTTATAAGTGTACACAAAAGTATAATTCCCCCCTATAACTTCATCACCGGCGTGCCAGCCTCTAGAATCAGCAATCTGATCATTATACGGTATCTTAACGTAGAGAGGGGCTCCAAGTGGTTGTAACGTGTTATAGCAACCAACTAACGAGAGATCGAATTCTCCCTCAGAGAAAGCTATGTTGTCTGATGTTCTTAATATCCTCCAATTGATGTTGAAATTTCTTTCGCATGGTAAATCAAAACCGGTGCCACAATCATTATTTGTTGCACCTGGGTAAAATACAAACGTGTAGTAATTGGTGTTATCAGATTCAGGGGAACTAGCAGGAGGGTTATAAGTAGGTGTTGGTTTTGGTGTAGGTGTTGGAGGGGGTATAGGAGAAGGTAATTTATTTGTTGTAATCATACCTGTGTCAGGTTTATTTGCTTTGTCACATGTATTAGTAATATTAATAGAATTGATCGATATGCCCGGATTTTCTCCTTGATAATTTGCTTCGGCTGATAGATAATTTGAAACCCACCGTAAAGGTATATTAAATTTAACTTCATAAGTACCAAAGATGTTAGTAATATTTTTTGACAATAGTGTTTTTGTATTACCAGCTCCATCATGATTATAAATTAGATTTAAAGTAATAGAAGAAGCAGCTGCTTTGTCATTAATACCAGTATAACTTACAGTACATTCTTGAGAAAGACAAATATTAGAAGATTTTGATGGTGTTGGTGTTACTCTATTTTTTATTACCTGTGTTTGAGAATTGGTTCTTGTAATAGTAGGTGTGGTGGTTGGTGATACATTAATGGTTTTAGATGGAGACAACGTTACGGTTTGGGATTGGGTTCGGGTAGGCGTAGGAGTAACATATTTTGTTCCTGTTTGAGTTGGGGTGTAAGATCTAGTAGGTGTTTGTGTTTGTGTTTGTGTTGGGGTGGGGTTTGCCGGAGTGTTAGATATAGTTCGTGTTGGGGTAGGTGTAACTGCTCTTCTTATTACCAGGTTGTTTACATAATTAGGGCCTTCTAATTCTATTTTCAATAAAGGATCCAAAGACGATATCGGTAGTACCTGTGAATCTAGTAATTTTAATTTATTAGCTACATTAAAAATGCTGTCTTTTGATACAGTTAAAGAGCAATTATATATATCTACCAACCCGTCTTGCCTAAATGCAGAAAATGCCGGCTGAAATGTTGTTAAACTTTCATAACTCAAACTAGTGTCAGTTAAGGAGTCTAAATTATATACATATTCATAGGTATCATCTTTAGGATTTTCGCCTATTGCTAAACCTGCAGCAAGATTATAAACATACTGAGAACTAAATTCAGTATCTAATCCATATTCTACAGATTGTACCGGTGATCCCGATAGCGGTTGCCAATCTATTCTAATAATATTATTACTTGAATCTTCTATTCCTGATAAGTTAAAAACAAACGTATCATATTGGCTATAGGTTCCTGAAAAGGTAAATTCATTTGTTCTTTTATATACCAATTGTGTCTGATTAAAAGCATCACCAGAAAACTCTTGAGTAAGAGTAATACCGGCGGATGGGCCTAAAGTTAACCCTTCTGCAGTATTAATATACGAAGTCGCAGTACCTGTAATGGGGTCGATATAATCATATGCATCTGCTACACTTATGTTTCGATCAACACTTACATCTGTACCTGTTATATATAAAATTTTTGTGCTCATACTCCGGTTCCTGGTTGCCACCCTTGATATGACTCCGTCCATAATGTAATTCTAGCGCCACAATAACGAGGACCCTGATACTGCGTGGGGCCATGGATTCCTGGGGTTGTTTCCTCCCACATATCTATTAATTCAGTAGCATAACTAAATGTTACGTCGACATCCCCATCTTGAATTTTTAGATATCTTGTATTTGGAATTGTTCTTTTTAAGTCATATAGGTTCTCAAAATCTTTTCTAGATCCGGTTGTGCCTATTAGTAATGGTGACCCTGTAATATAATCATAATTATATAAAATTTGTTCCTGGGTACCTCCATTGGAGGTTGGTAAAGGGTATGCACAACCTATGAATGGTGAATCAGGTTTTCCCCATGCAGTTTGAGTATTATCAAAATAATTAGTATCCAGATTATTCCTATTAAAGGTAGCCTTTAAAGGGTCAAGAAGATCAACAGGCCAAATATTAAAATCTTGCCCTCCACCTTCACTCGATGAATTATCAGTTGCAGATAAGTTCAACTTACAATCGTCATAAGTTGTCTTTCCTGACTGAAACAACATTTGTAGAGCGGCCCATACATTTCTTGGTATCTGTGGTGTCTCTGTGTTAAACTTTTCATACCAGGCTGGATTGGTATACCCCGGGGGTGGGTTCTTTCTCGGAGGAGCAAGTCTAGTTTCTCTCCAATCAACCGGGGATTGACGCAAGGGGTCGTTGACAGGGGCGGGGCGCGTTCCGGTTCGGTATCCTTGTGCTTCAATTGCAGGACCATTATACCAAAACGCTTGAGTATACCAATTATTACCCCCGGTATCTGTGGTGTGGTTCAGTGTTCCGCACCAGCGATCTCGAGCAGCATACTTTTCAACACACCATGGTACAGCAAATTGACCACGCTGCTCCGGGGGGTTTCCCGTCCAATCAAAAAGGTATGAATCTGTCTGGTTTTGTCTAAAGACATATCTACCATTATTGATCATAATTTTTACTGCCATTTCAAAATCCGACGCGTCGTAAAAAAGTGAGGTAAATCTAAACATAAATGACCCATTACTGACGTCAGTTTTTGCTATAGGTTTAGTTTCTGTTCGTGTTTGTGTTGGTGTTTGTGTTGATGTTTGAGTCCGTGTTGGTGACTGAGTTCTAGTTTGTGTTTGTGATGGTGATTGAGTTCTAGTTTGTGTCCGTGTCTGTGTCTGTGACACTCGAGGTGTTTCTGTCCGTGTCCGTGTCCGGGTGGGTGTTTGTGTTCTTGTTTGTGTAGGCGTTCTTGTTCTTGTTTTTGTTTGTGATGGTGTGCGCGTACGAGTAGACGACGGTGTTGGGTTTTGTGTAGATGTTCTTGTTCGTGTAGGCGTTCTAGACATCGTTCTCGTTTGCGTAGGTGTATATTGATTTTCAAACCCGATACCATTTACCTCAAATTTATAAATGTAAAATTTACTACATCTAACACCAGTACTGTAACTTAAACCAACCATTACATGGTTACCAGCTGGTATAGTTAACCCTAAAAGATCTTTTTCATATACCTTTACAAACTCACCACTTGTTGAATTTCTTACATATACTATTGCTTTTTTACCAAAGTTAGTTATCCGGACCTTTACGGATTTTTTCGTAGGGTGTAATCCTGTTTTAGTGGGTGTTTGTGTTGATGTAACCGAGCTTGTAGGTGTATGTGTCAGTGTGTTTGTTGGTGTTTGGGTCCTTGTAATACTTTTTGAAGGTACCGGAGTTTGCGACTTAGAATGTGTAGTAGTTATTGTTGAAGTAGGTGTTCTTGTTTTTGTTCTTGTAGGTGTTTGAGAATTGGTTCTTGTAGAAGTGGTGGTATTTGTTTGAGTTTGTGTAGCTGTTCGAGTGGGGGTTTGGGTTTGTGTTGGTGTAGCTGTCGCTGTTGACCCCCACGTGTTTGTAAACGTTTGTGTGTGAGTTTGAGTACTAGTTGGAGTGGGTGTTGATGTTATGCTAGGACATGCATCACCATAAACTTGATAAAGATCAAAATTATAACCTGAAAGAGGAGAAGAAGAGCCTATGTATTCAAAGTCATCAGCAGAACCTTTTCTTAACGTAACTGCATTAGGATGTGCAACAGAATCACCCCCAACCACACCACCTAAAGGTAAAGCAAAGTCCCCAACTATATCAAACCCCACACCTAACACTGCATTATTAACACCCGAAAAAATATCTGTACCATCTACTTCAACCAATGCATCAGTAGGTGCATATCCCAAACCCGGACCTGGGCTTCCGATGGATTGATCTAATGTATAACCACCATACAAATAAAAGCTAAACCCTTCACCACCATCTACAGAACTACCAAAACAAGAAAAATCAGCAGATATAACAATATCTTTTGTAATATCTAACACATCTTGTAAAACAATATTGTTTGTTTTTAATTCTGTACTATTTAACGTGGTTGGCATTTATTATATTTACTTTTATTCCCCAAGTTTCAAAACTCCTTCCTCCTTAATCCAAGAAAACCCATTTTTTGTTTCAGGAAGTTTACTGTAATGTAAGAACCCAGCAGTTAACGGCGTATAATATGACTCATCTCTTATCACGCCTTTTTGAAAGTATACTTCATTTATCGAATCAGTTAATTCACCATCAATATATTTGTATGTTTGGTAGTAGATAGCAAGTGCATCACTATTATCTTTTGCTTTAATGGTAAATGCATAGTTGTTGGTATTAGGATCATAAGACAAACTAGGCCTGTCTATATCTATAACTTCATACACAATATCATAATCATCAACAGCACTTAAAGATTGAATATAGTGATCTAACCTTTCTGGAGCTTGTGATCTGAAACTAAATTCGATTAGCTTACCAAATAAATTTGTATTATCAACAGGGAATATTTCACCGAATTTTAAGCTATCTATTTCGTATTTGTAGATTGTAGGGTAAAAAGTTTTATATACAGAGGCCGATAATGAAGGAAGCAAAGTAGTTTTGTATAATAAAAAGCTGTTAGTTCTTTCATGAAAATAGAAATCACCAAATTGTTCAAGACTACTGTCTTTATCGGTTCTTTGAATGTAGGATAGATTGCTAGTATATGGTGCAACTTTGTTCGTCTTATAATCAAAGTTTATTTTTTCTATGACCAAATAATTTGGAGTTTCAAATATTCCTACATCGTAAACTATATCAAATTTTATAATATTATTGTTTAATTCATCTTCTATATTAGGTAGTGTACTGTATTTGGTAAATATAGCACTAAGACCAGCAGAAAGAGGCATTACATTATTACTAATATTTCTAAAATATGGGTAAGCAGACAATACATACTTTTTCGAATATATAGACTGATTAGTGGTTGTTTCTTCAGGTACATATGAAGTTTCTTGAGCAGATAATACGAAAGGAGAAAAAGGTATTAATTCATGTCTTGGTTGAACCCCATCTATTTCCAACCACGGGTCCCCTTGTTGTGGGTATATAAATAAACCACAATCTCTCACACTAGAAATAGAAGCTAAAAATGATGATTGGTTTGTATATGTCCCTCTTTCACCATTTAACCCAGGCCCGGCTTCAAGTAGTATATTATAATATAAATTTTGGTCTGTAGTAGACCAAAGCGGATCAGATGCCGGTGGTGAATCAACCAATATAGTATTATTATACCCGCTATAACTAATACCATCAAACAACCCATTTTTGATGTAATATATAACATCACTTGTGGTCCAAGGCATAGTAAAAGAACCATAAGATAACGTACAACTTGGATCGAAATCTGCAAATGGGGTAGGGTTATAAAAAGTAGAACCAGATCTAGTAAAAGTTAAGTAGGTGTATTTGTCGTATACAGTACCAGAAGTAATATCATAATTAAAAGCAGTAAGAGATGTGGGATTTAAATACAAGTAGTTAGACAAAAACAAAAACTTTTTAGTAATAGAGCTTAAATTTACCTTTATAGGGTCTGTTACTCTCTTTAACCCACCGTATTGATTACCAAAAATGTCGCTAGAATAATCAACAATATCACTTTGCCCTACTATTAAATTGTCTTGTCTTTCATCTATAGGAAATAGCGCTTTACCTGCTATTTGGTATACATCAGAATTAGACCACACATTTGATTTTTTGCCTTTAAAGAAATCTACTCTATCGTAATTTTTTGAAATTCCTGAATTATACGTTCTAGTGGTTTCTTCTAAATTTTGATACCCGTTAAAATTTAAATAATACCCGTTATCATAAATGTAGCCAAATGCATTTCCGTTTGCATTATCATAACAAACATAATATGCGTTTTCATTTATGCTAAATATGTCGCCTGTCTTTTTATACTTTGAATTACCTTCAGTTAAAATATATTTGTTAGGGTCTGGAAAAAAGTATATATTGTTAGCTGAAAGCTTTTGAGTATCTACAGTAAAAGTAAAATCAAATACATTGTAGTTAAGTACCCCCAGATAATTTGGTGTGTAAAAGCCTCCTATATCTTTTTGTGAAACAACGAAAGCTGTATTAGGTACAGTAGCAGTAGATACGTTATTTCTGTTCAAGTAATTAGAAGGAATATTATCTGCTTTAACCATTAAAGAAGACACATAATTTGTTACTGTGCTCCCAGTACTCAACATGTACCAATCAGAACCTAAATACTTTTGAAATAGTTTTATTTTATTTTTTAAATTGAGATCATTTACGCTATCTGTTTTTATATTGTCAATGTAGTCTTTAGAAGAAGAATAACTAACTATATCTTCAGCACTTAGACCTACAGGAACAGATAAATTATCAGAAAACCCCGAAAGTAGATAGTTATACGAAGAAAGGAGCCTAACTACTGACTTGTCGTAGTTAATAAATAAATCGAAGTCCCAAGGATTTGTATTGCTGGTCCATTGATCCTTTCTCAGTTCACCCCCATACTCATAAGCAGATGAAGGAAGTTGAGTTGTTAAATCAAAGTAGTCGGTATATTCATCATAAAGATCTTCAATTAATATACTAACATTGTTAATAACAGTTGTTTTGTCGATGTTATATTTGTTTGTTAGATCTATTGTATCAGAATCATAATTTAAAAGATCGCTAATTGTTTGAAGTAAAAAGGTCCTTATGCCTAAATTTGACGAAAATAAATTATCTCTTTTTGGTTTAGTTTTTACAACCTCTCTAAAATTTTCGTAATAATTACAAAGGCTTTGAATTTTTTGTGACAATAAAGGAATAATTACTTCTAACTGACTATCATCATTATAATCTAATGCTCGTAAAAATGTTCTTTCTTGCTCTGTTATTGCATCTAACTGCAAATCTTTACACATTCTTACATAATCTTGTTTTACTAACTTATTTTGTTGTGCTAAACTTTTGTTCTTTGTATTGTTCCATTCATTTAGATAAGAAGTATAGATTGTTTCGTAAGTTTGGGAAGAAACGCTTATATCATTAAAATAACTTAACCACCCTTTAAACGTTAATGGGTTATTGTAGTCAACTGCTGCAGTGATGTTACCTATTGTAAGAATAGACTGATCTATTTTATATTCTACATAACGCGCGATGCTAGGCATTAATAATATTTATTATGTAATTAAGAAGTAGCTGACAGCAATTCCAACCCTTTTGATATTTGATAAGATAAATTTTGTTCTACTATACCACCTGTTGAATCCCACTTCTTCAGAGGTGTGCTATCAAAACTGCTTAAGAAATATGGGGTATATGTTGAAGACAGAGAAATACCTTCTTTTAAGTCAATGGTAGTTTGAAACTCGTCGTCCCAATTTATTAAGTTACCTACGTATTTTCCGGGGACAACGTCATTAAATCTATATATTTGATAAAATTCGCTTAGTTTATAAAACGTTGAATAATTATCACCAGTACCAAATTCTAGATCATCTGGAAAAGTGAGTCCCCAACCCCACCCTGCTGATATTGTATCATTAAATGTCGACAATGCATATGAACTTAATGTAATAGATGTAATATTTGTTGGTACTAATTTATAAGTGCTAGAATATATTTCTTTTGCTACTACATGGTTGTCTTCTTTGTACAATGTAGACTCGTTATTCAATTCTTTACCTAAATTATTTGCACCTGTTTTACCGTCTATGTAGTCTTGTATTGCGTCGGTTCTATTTTTTGTGTCCGAATTTAAATTGTATCTATTTTTAAAATTAGTTCTGTATTGCAATCTTCGTCCCCATAATAGAGATTTCTTAATAGAAAAAATGTTAACTAATCTACTTAGATCAGGCGGGTAAGTGATTAAAAGATTTTTCGTAGCGTAATCATTTAGATTTACATTATATTCTTTAGCATAAGAAAACAAATTAGATAAATCACAAGTATCAATGTTTACGTTGTTTTTTACAAAATTTGAAGTTCTTTCATATAATCTTTTTCCTATTGCATTTGTTTCAGAACTCAGTGTTCCCATAATCGTTGAAATAAATGGGTCCCACAATCCCGGGCTTTGATTTATAACCGGTTGAAATGCATACGACTCTAATATTTCGGTCATATCTGCATTTTCGTTTACTATTGCTACTCTATTAACTCCTTTGTTAGAGTATATATTAAAATTGGTGCTGACTCCGCTTAATTGAAATAGCTTATTAGTAGGACTAATAATCGTACCTTCGGCTTTAATAGCGCACATTTTGTCAATTGCAAGGGACTCTGGTATTATAAAACTACCCTTAAGAAATGCATACCCTTTTTCTTTAAATAGCGTAGTGTCAATAGTAGTGTATTTGAATAAGTTCCCATCCCAGATAGTACCGTCAGATTTCAGAGCCGTGAGTGGTACACCAGCAGTACTGGCTGCAACTAAACTTAAGTTTATTCCATTGGGTCTATAACTAGAAACTTTTTCTACCAAGCTTAATTTATTAACAGAAGGTTTTGGGGAATAATCGCTATTGTATTTTAATTTAGCTACAAAATTTATAGGTGATTCTTTATACTTCGTAAGGGCTATATTAAAGGTGGGTAATACAAAACCTTCACCATCCAAACCATTACTAGTAATAGAAATTTTTTCAGGATCTTTGTACTGTACGGTAGAAATTTGTATGTAAGTAGAATTAACACTTTTTATAGGTAAGGTAGAATCTAATGGATAATTATAATACTCTGTATAGTTGTCTGGGAAATTGGTAGTATCTAAAGTAGCAAAAGCATAAAAATTGTTTACATTTTCAGTGTCATCAACAATATGAAAATTACCGGTACCACTAGTACCTACAAAAAATGCATTAGGGTCAGTTGATGATGCCGGTACAACTAAGCTGTTTTTACCGTGGATATTAGTATCTAATAATTTTCCATATAAAAGCTCACTGTTTGTTGATAACTTATCCAATATAGTATCGCTGTACATGTCGCCTACTAATTCTCTTTGTATAAAGCGATGAGTTGGTAACAAAAAAGAATATGGTTCGCTAGCTAATTTTGTTTTATCATAATATAAGCTATTGCTCCCGCTCAAGTTAATAAAAAAATTATAACCGGCATCAGAATATGATTGAATGCTGTTAAATCTTTCTAATTTAATTTCATTAGAATACTCACCAGCAGTCAACACCGTATCGTTAGCTGACGGTGCAAATGAATATGTATTAGGAATAAAATCTTTAATAGTAACTATTTGGTTGTAAGAATCGAGTACAGCTTCGCCCGTGGAAAGAACGATGTTCATTGTTACCTTATATTGCCCGGGGTAGAAAAAATAATGTTCTGCAGAATATGCTTTTTGCATTGTACTACCATCACCGAAATCCCACATAATATAATGATTGCTATATAAGGTATCATATTTGGTAGAAGAAGGAATAAATTTAAGAGGGGTTTGCTTTAAAGCATATGATGATAAACAAACGGTGTTAAAAACATTTTTAACATTAAATTTCCAATAACCGTTATTGTATGGCAAATTAGGCATTATCCTTGTCTCACAACCGTTATTCTATTTTGTACGGTAGTTAAATCTTTGAAATAAGGAAACTTAAAAAAGTCTAAATTAATGTCCTGTTGAGTAAAATTATAATCTGTTGTTTCATATATTGGGTTATAAACAGCAAAAGATAAATTTTCGTCTACAATTGTTGTGCCTTTGTATTCTCTTCTCGTTGAAAAAGCATTTACTCCATCTATCGCTAGAATAGACTGCTGCATATCTTTTAAGCTAACTAACTGCCCTAATTTTAAATTAGAGGTGGTAAAATAAGTTGTGAAAACATCGGCTATCTCATTTTGAACGGCATTTAAATCTCTTCTAGAATTTTGATCAACTTCTACGTACAGATAAGAATCATTACCAGCATCCGAAATCAAAGAAAAATCACTATTAGTCAAAGACGAACCAAAATTTATTTCTATATAAACTGGGTCAGATATTACAATTTCAGTAGTGGCAGATTTTACTTCTGATAATAAATTAGTAATTGCATTCTTTTGCGATGTTGACAAATAGTTTGTTCTGATTTCTAAACTGTTACTTAACGTTTTATTAGGAACTGCAAAAGAATATATGTTATTAAAATCACAAGAGTCAGAAAAATTAACTTGATTAAACAATACTCTTGAATTATCATTTGGTCTATCTAATCCTAAATCAAAAAAGTATTTCAAATAAATGCTAGTATAATCAAAATTGTTTACACATTGTACTGATTGTACCCAATTGCCATAATTTTTTGTTATATAATTTGTGTAGTCGTCAATTGTTACCAATCTGTATTGCGAATTAAAGAGATTAGGAGCATTTTCTTTTATTTCGTCTACAGATTCTTTTTGTCGATAGTTTGTGGAAGCATTTTTATTTGTAATTTTTAAATTAGCTGCTTCTGATGAAGTTAGTACATTTGAAGAATTGGGAATTAAATCTGTTTTTATTTCTTGAAATTGTGTGGTAGTATAAAAATAAATTGGTTGATTGTTTATCGTGTTTTTACTAACTTGGCCATTTACGCCGCTGGATTTTAAAAAATAAATTGCTATTATATCTCCCTGGTTGAGGCGCTTACCGGTGATATTATTACCAAATTTAATTTCATATCTTTCGTTTTCATTAAACCTTACAGAATACTTTTTTGATGCCGGGCTTTCTAAATACAACGATGTGGTTTTTGACCACTCTTGCCACTTAGAATTAGGAATATTGGGTTTAACATATACATAAATGTTGTGGTTATCTACTATAAAATTTGCATCATCACTTGTAGGGGCTAATACAACTGTTTCAAAATTCTCTCCTATGGCTGCTTGAGCAGGGTATTCTACAAACAACCCATTATACAGAAGATTGTTTTCTGCTAGCTCAGTTAATGTTTCAACTGTTGATAAGTTTTTGTTAAAAGAGACGTCCCCATTAAAAGAATAAGATGTACCGCTGAATGTAAAATAACTATAACGTGGAATGGTGTATAATCCGATGCCTAGATTTTCTGTTGCAGTAGCTTGAAAATTTAAATTAGCAGTTTGTGGGCCCGTGGGGTTATAATCAATAGTTTTTACAATTTGATTTATGTTTTCATAAATTTCTGCTTGCGTAAAGGAGCTTTCAGCAGAATTTTTATTAAGATAATAAATTAACGTGTGGTAAGAATATGAGATAATATCTATTAAAGATGAAAGGTTGCTTCCTTCATAATTTTGGTCTGTAAAAACTTCGTTTTCATTTAGCCGCTCTATAATTAGATCTTTTAAACTTATAGCATCAAATGCAACATATCCATCTTGTCTTAATTTGAACTCTGATTCTTCGTTAGCCATCTTAACTATAAAATTGTACCCCAGTTGAATTTAATAACGCTTTAAACTCAATGGTGTTGTTATTATTTATAAACGGAACAGATAGTAATAGAGTTATATTGAATTGACTCAACTGCGTAACTGCTTCTACGTTTATTTTTTCCACTTTAACTCTTGGTTCTTGTTTTCTTATTTCTCTGTTTATTAATTCACCAATAGACGTTGCTGTAGTTTTAGAACAAGGTTTAAACAAAAATTGATTTAAATTTATACCAAATTCAGGATTCAAAAGCTTGTCTCCGGGGAATGAAGTAAAAAGGTTTCTAATAGAATTTTTTATAGCATCTAAATCATAACTCCCTCTAACATCCATGGTAAAAAGATTAGAAAAAGCTACTTCGTTCTGGAGTTGATCTAGTTTTAGATCTAAATGTAAATCCCCATAAGTAAAGTAATCTTTGTACTTTGGACCGGCTTGCTTCTCCAAACCGTTTAATACAATTCTAGCCATATTAGTATTTATATTACAAAGCTCTATGTAATTTCTGTAAAAAAGCATAAATATTGATGTGAAGAAAAAATTTAATATGCTTTATGAGACGTATGTAAGTAGATATACTAGAGGTGGTTTTCTTACAGGTGATCTAGTGAGGTTTAAAAAAGGCTTCGAAAATACACAATCTTTCAAGGAACTCGATGTTAATGTACAGCAAAAACTTAAAGATTTTGCAGCAAGCGACATCAACCTGAGGGTGTCGGGCATTGTAAATAAATACCCTTCACATCAACCAGGAAACACAGATAACTCTACCGGTGATGTATCGGTTACCATTTCTCAAGAAACAGCTCCTGGAAGATACGACGGGTTTGTAAATGCAACTCCTGATCTTTTTGATACAGTTGATGTATACCCTAACAGGATGCCGGTACCGAACAGCTTGGTTAGACCGAACGGTACAGAAATGAATTTTGATTCCGATCCTCTTGAATATGATAATGAGTATATTGGTACTGATCCTCTTAAATCACAAATTGGTACAGGGACAGAGTTAAAAGCTCCTGAGCAAGGGGTAGATAAAGAGTTAGATAACGTAAACATCCCAATTGATCAATTCGGTGCTAATAATAATTGGGATGATTTAGCACCCGGCGGGGGTAATTTACCCGATACTGCATCCATTTATATGGGTAAAGATAGTTCGCTGACAACGGGTAAATTAGCTTAATTTATCATATTATCAACATCAATTAGACAAGCATAAGCATTTATTTCCTGATCCATTACAAATGCTGATTTGTAAATAAATTCATAAATTGTTGATAAAGCAGCTTTCTTTATCGCGCTATCACTTTCTGATTGATCCACAATATTAAATAGTATCTTTAATAAAATAGGATAATCATTATTGAATACACGCTCATTAGTAATCATATATTTTCTACATTTTAATACATGACCAGCTTTTATTAGTTTATATAAATCATTTGCTATTTTTTCAACACTTTTAGTATCTTGTATAACTACTTTGCCTTTTGAAACGCTTTTTTGTAATACGTTTATGGTTTTTCTTATATCAGGAAAATTTTCATCAACTAGTTTTTGTAAGTCTTGTACTGATACAATAATATCTTCTTCATTAGCAATATATGCTAATCTTTCTATAATTGGTTGTTTGTCATGATTAATATCAAACGTTTGACACCTGCTTTGTAATGCAGGAATAATTCTATGTTTATAATTTGCTGTTAATATAAACCTTGTAATTGCACTATACTCTTCCATCACATTTCGAAGAGCTCTTTGTCCATCTTGGGTCAACCCATCACACTCATCCAATATTACTATCTTGATATCAAATAAACTTTTTGTCCTTGCATAGTTGGTGACTTTGCTTCGAATTGTATCAATTCCGTTTTCATCGGACGCATTTATATATAAATAATCACACTCCAAAAGTTCGTTTACGATTATTTTTGATATTGTAGTTTTTCCAATTCCCGGGTTACCTACTAAAAGTATATTTGGTATTTCATTATCCTTATTACACTTACCGAGAAACTCTTTTAAAGTACTAGAATCACTAATACAAAAATCATCCAGTTTCTTTGGTCTATATTTTTCAACCCATAAATTATCGAACATAACAAAGTATAATTATAGCAGTTTCCCCTAAGAAATCAATTAAATAATTACAGGGGGATATGGATGTTCACAAACTGGCTAAAGCTGGAAATATTAAAGGAATCAGAGCAGTTGTAACAAATAAAACGGTTATACTGTCTTTAGATGGTGAAAGAGGATGGAGTCCTTTACATTATGCTGCTAACAGTAGTAAGACTAAAATTGTTCAAATTATACTTAATGCTGGTATTACACCAAACATAAAAAGCATCCCACCTCAAACAGTAATACAAAATGACTGGAACCTCGCACTAGAAAAAAACGAGCACAGCAAAGACCCTATAGTATATCCTATGGATGTCGCGGATGGACCGAATCGATTAAAAATAGTTAACAACTTAAAAGAAAAAGGAGGTAAGTTTTATGGTAATGAAATGACTCTACAACAAGCGGTTCAAATGGAGGACATAGATGAAATAGAAACCCTACTAGAAGATGAGGAAATAAAAATAAATGGGAGAGATGAAAGAGGATGGATGGCTCTACATTACGCAGTCGAACAAAATAATAAAGAAATATGTGAAGTGCTATTTGAATATAAAGCTAATCCAAACGGGGCATGTTATGGTGGACAACTAAATGCATATGAAATTGCTAATGATAGTAATAATGAAGAGTTATTAGTATATTTAAAATCTAAAGGGTGTCAAAGGAACCATAATAGAAATCTAAAAAAACTACCAACGATCGCATCTACTATAAGTGTTGGTAGCAATCAATCTAAAGAGCATAAGTCTATGGAATTTCAGGATATTAAAAAAGCTCCAACTAGTATTTGGGGTAAAATGACAGAGTCTAAATCTGATAGACAATCAAGAGAAGATGCATTAAAGAAAGAGCATGAAGAAAGAAACGCTCGAATAAAACAAGCAGCGGACGAAATTAAAGAAGAAGAAGACCGTCTTAAGAAATCAAGAGTCATAAAATGGAAATGGGGAGAAGATCCATTCTCTTGTAAAGGAGATTCGATCACATATAATAGTCCTTGTGAGTCTCATACATACTTTATGGATATTGTAGGTTACTCTAAAAAGAGTACTGAAATGCAAAAGAAAGTAATGGATGATCTTATAGCAATTGTTAAAGGCACACAAGGCTATCAACAAGCACAAAGACAGGGTAAGCTAATTATACTACCAACTGGAGATGGTATGGCATTAGTATTTTTTAACAGTGTACATGCCGCGTTTAAATGTGCCGTTGACGTAGGTAAGAAATGTTACAAGAGTGCGAGCATTGGGTTAAGAAACGGGGTATACACTGGTCCTGTTGTACCTGTAAAAGATATTAATAATAACCCTAACGTTAGTGGTCATGGTATTAATATGGCTCAGCGCTGTATGGATGCTGGTGATAATGATCATATCTTAATCTCTAATGGTGTTCATATGAACGTAAGTGAAATGGATATACCAGGTTTAACGTTTGATGATTGGGGACCTGTTATTGTTAAACATGGAAGTACTGTTCATCTACATACAGCCTATGGGTCAAATTTCGGTCGTACTGAATTCCCTGACTGGAGAGGAACAAAGAAAGCAGAATATAAATAACTTTTATGGTCGTTGAAGATATACTTAAAACATGTATTGTTATATTAATTGGTAGTACTATTTACTATTGTACCGGTTTCATCACCTCGAAAGAAAAAACAGTCGAGCAACCATCACAAATATTATTACTTGATCTTGCTCATATTGAAAAATTTAAAACAAATATTGTAGTAAACATTCCTGCAGGTAGATGGGGATCTGGTATCCGGTAACATATGAGTCATGAAATTTCACACATATTTAAAAGAATTACGAACTAAAAGGTTTTCAGATACAAGAAAAATGTGTATGATGCTTAATGTTACTAAGGAAATGTGGAGAAAGATTGAGAGAGGGATTAACCCTCCACCAAAAAAATCAACATTACGTAAATTTTGCGTGCTTGCAACTGTACTAAGCTATGAACAAAGTCAATTATATGCGTTAGCTCGTAAATGGGAACCACATACAGATACTAACTCTGGGAGCCATCCTCTGTTAGATAAGAATTCTAGTACTGAATGGCGAGAAGCCATACTCCAAGAAAACAAACCTGACTATGAACATAAATACTGGGGTAAACGATAAGAATGGTCGTAGAAATACAAGGTGACTTTTATATAATTATAAAGGAATAAAAATGAGCAGAACTACAAGAAATCATATAAATTACGAAACCAATAAGCTAGAAAAAACAAGAGACAACAAACCGAAGTGTCAATGCTGTTGTAACCCACGACATAGCGCGCACGGCAACAAAAAAGAAAAACTTACCATACAGGAAAGAAGAAAAGAAGAATGACCAAAAAAAGCAAATTAACCAGATCACCACAATGGAGAAAGCATTTGCGCAAATATTGGCAAAGAGTATTCTGGAAGAGAGAAAGGCAAAACAGTAAGAAAGATCTAGAATTTCTTAACTAATTCTAAACAACAAGTAAACGCATTAATTTCTTTATCTAATACAAAAGTATTCCGGTAAAGGTATTCAGAGATAATAATCAGCAATTCTCTCTTTAAAATTTCTTTTAGATCTTCTTTCTCAAAAGTATAGTTAAAAAGTAACTTTAATAAAGAGTGATACTCCCCATTAAATTTATCATCATTTTCTACTAAAAATTTTCTCACTTGCACGACTTGCTTTGCTTCAATTTTTTCATATAACTCGTCAATGAAAGCTTTATCAGTTTCTTCCTTTTCAATCATTAACCTACCATTTACAGAATATTTTTGAATGTTATTAATGCACTTTCGAATATCTGGGTAATCTTTTTTTATTAGTTTAATAAAATAATCTCTGTTATCTTCAGTTAATGTAATCTTTTCGTAATTTAAAATATCAGCGCACCTCTTTACCACTTCAAGTACAGGGGGCGTTAAGTCATAACTTTGACACCTACTCTGTAGTGCTGGTATAATTCTATGAATATAATTACAAGTTAATATCCAACGAGTAGTTCTGCTATATTCTTCAATAATATTTCTTAGTGCTCTTTGAGACTCTTGCATCAAACCATCACACTCATCAAGAATAATAACATTTATCTTACCCTTAGTAGGCCGACGTTTAGCATATTCAATGCATTTAGTTCTAATTGTATGAATATCATTTTCATCAGAAGCATTTATGTAAAGGTAGTCACAAACTATCAAATCATTAACTATAATTTTTGCTAAGGATGTTTTTCCGATCCCCGGAGCTCCTGCAAATAATAAATTAGGTATTTCTTCCTGATTTTTAAACTGATTAAAAACAGCATAATTTTCATCAGTTAAAATTATATCATCTAAAGTAGATGGTCTATACTTCTCAACAAATAAACTGTCAAACATTGTAATTATTTAATTTTTTCATATATTGATTCAGCTATTGCAATATCCTCTATAGCTAATCCCGTAGAATCATACACCGTTAAGGATTTTTGAATTTTTTCCTTTAATGTTTTTTTAGACCATCTTAGTACATCCTTCAATTCATATTCTTTCAAATGAGGGTTTGTATGCATATGAGAAGGACCCTTTTTATATTGAGTATCCCCTGAATGACATGCTTGTTCTTTATCATCATAAACTAAAGTAGAACAATTAAAAAATATATCATTACATAATTCTCTTTTTCCAACTGCATCTGCCCCAACTGCATTTATGTGAACGGGTTTAGATAACATCTTGTCAGTTAAATACCCGGTTCTGGATGGTGTAAGTGTAGTAATTATTCTACTATCTTTCACGCACTCTTCTACGCTTTGAGCTACATAAACTTTTTCAAATACGTCTCCTAAACTTTTTGCCATATTATAAGCTTTGTCAATATTTTTATCGTAAAAAGAAATTTCTTTTACATCTACTACTTCCAAGAGAAACTGTAAATGTGGCATTGTTTGAGCACCACAACCAATAAAGGCAATTTTTTTAACTTTATCCCCATTCAGTATTGCTTGAGTAGCTAAAGCAGTAGTAGCTGCTGTTCTAGCTTGAGTAATAAAATTTCCCTCAATCAAGCTCAAAGGTTTACCAGTATGTTTATTATTTAAAATTATTAAAGCTTCTGTGGTGCTAATATTTCTCTCTATATTGGATGTATAATCAGCAATCCATTTGATACCAGCGGTGTTTCTAGTGTATGCAGGCATAGCTCTATAATCATCACCAGGTATATTCATTTCTAAATACACTTTAGAAGGCATTGCAGCTTTCCCCTTCGCATAATCTACAAATACATTTTTAATACAATCTAATACACTTTTTGGGTCTAGATTATTACGTACTTCTAATTCAGATATGAATTTTATTGACATAGCCAATTCTCTATTTACCACCCTTTACGGGGTCGTAATCTATCTCTTCATCTGATGACCCAAACCCCTTTTCGCCTCTTGTAGATTCAGATACTTCTTCTGCCCAACTAACGGTAGGTTGAATAAGTTCGTATACAACTAGTTGTGCTATTTTGTCTCCTTTGCGTATTTGTACATCTTTAAAATCATGAAAATTGTAAAGCTTCACCCCCATGTCACCTCTATAACCATTATCAATTACACCCAAATGGGGTTGTATACTTTTCTTAAACCCTAACCCGGAACGAGGTTCAATTCTAAACCAAAACCCAGGAGTTATATGAGCTAGTTTTAACCCAACAGGAACGACTTTAGACCCATTTGGAAGAATTCTAACATCTTCTACTGCTGTAAGATCGTAACCTGTATCTCCTGTTCCCGGTTCGCTATTATTAGCCACGGGCAGCACAGCATCATCATGTGTACTTATAAATTTTAATTCAATTATTTCATTAAGCATATCTATTGTAACGTTTGTAGTTTGTCCTTGCCTATCAACTCCCATACTAGGTTCGCCCCAATAACTTTGGTTCATACAATTATTATATCAACTTGTTATTTTTTATCAACCACTTAAATATTTGGCAATGTCAGACGTTCCAGCACACGATATGGGTGATTTAATTGATCAATTAAAAACTTCTAATCAATTATTGAAAAAACCAGAGATTCCAGAAGAAGAATTCAATTTAACAAAAGAAGAATTGGAACAATTTATTTTAAACAATGCCGGTAAATTAATAAAACAATCTATAGAAATTGTTGCGGACGTAAAACAATACGTAGAGACAGCTCCTGAGCATAGAGACGTTGTTAGTTTAGCTGAGTTAATAAAAGCTTCATCTTCTGCTATTGAAAGCTTAAGCAAGGTACTGGTTCAAGATAAAAGAGACAAAACGCAAAAAGACGTCAAGCTTATGGATATACAGGGTAAAAAAGAAATGCTACAAGGCGAAGTTAATGCAAAATTAATGTTTTCAAGAGATGACGTAATGAAAGAATTATTAAAAGACGCGAAAAAAGCAGAACAAGAAGTAATTGACGTTACTCAGAAGACACACCAAGAAGATTAACTAAGCTTTTCGTATTTTCAAATATTTCAGCTTCTTGTTTTAGAAAATCTACTTTTCGTTCCACCCCTTCAACAGTTAATTCGTAATTAGTTTTTTCGATAAATTGGTTGTTGTCTTCAAGACTTTGAGGGTTGTAATTCTCGTACCAGAGAATTAAATCATACACTTCTGTAAAATATTTGGAGAGATCAGATTCTAATTCCCCTCTTGCTACATTGTAAATGCGGTCATAATGGAAATAATCAGAAACTAAATTACTCCCGTGAGGGTCTTGACTGTCAGATATATTGCCAAGAATTGGGAACATGTTATGTCTATAAACGCTTGTGTTGAAAACAGACATTTGTGATATCATTAAATTGGTTTCAGGTCTTAACTTGTTTATAACCGAAGAAGCAACATTTCTAGGGTATAGTTGTTCTTTAACAAACGTACCGTTACCGGATGCCATGTTTAAATCGGTATCATAAATTGGTAAAATATTATCGTCAGGTAAAACTTCAACGTTTCTTAATAAACCAATACTATCACTAATTTCTTTAAAAAATTTAACATTATCACCTAACTCAAGATCAAATCTTTCACGCACTTGCTTCATAGATGATATAAACGTTTCATACCACCAGACTTTAAATTGAAGTTCGCTGTAATTTTTTATTCCTTTTTTATCTAACTCTACAAAAGTGTTAACCTTGCTTTCAATTGGATCAAAAAGGACGTTTGATTTATTATAATCCAAAAAATAGTCTAGTGTATCTATCCCATCTAATAATAAATCACCATAATCAGAATAGAGCCCATAAAACCCCTTTTCAAAAAATACGTTTAAATCGTACATTACTGGTTGTATGTTTTTTGTATAACGTGTGCTCATACTGCTTCTACTGCATCAGGGTTTGAATACAAATAAGTTTTTACACCTATAATTTTATTTCTATAAGTTCCACCGGAGAATATATGTTGTACATCAACCAAAAAATATGTACCAAATACTTTATCATCAAACTTACCCTGCGGTATATTTTTAGTTCTGTTAAAACTGAAAAACTTGCCAGCTGCTCTAAATGTTAGACCTTGAAGATCTAATTCAACTGCATTATTTTTGAATATTGCATTTGTTAATATTGCATTTCTTCCCATACCCAATCTTTGATCAGGTTCTTTATCATTAATTGAAAACACATTTTTAAAATTAATACCGTGTGTTCTTAAAGAATTAACAAATATATTACTATTAATTTGGGTTTTATTGTTTGCTAAAAATAGAGGAAAAGTATTGCTAGTAGATCCCTTTACATAATTTTCATAATATGTATTAAGTGATTTAGTTACGTTATTATTTGATAAATCAATTTGAAATTGTTTTTGATTTAGTTCATATGAATGTACAGCTGTAGTTACAATGTCTCGTTGATTATCAATACCATTCATATTAAAAAATTTAAAATCATCTACCATAGAATACTCTCCAATAGTTTCATTGTGAATAGGTATTGTAGGTGTGCGAGAAAATAGAGAATTTTTGGTATCGTTTATATTATCGCCTGGTGACCCTAAATATATGGTTTCTATGTGGAACTGACCGCCGGAAGAAGCGTTATCGGTTTGATGTATTGCGTTTTTAAAATAATCTTTTAAACTTATAAGCGACCAAGTACCAAAAAATCTATTTTTTCTTAATAAACATCTATCAAAAGGTTCATTAGCAGAAGTATGTCTTTCTAATATATACTCTATATCATCTAGTACATTATACTCGCCAGGGGACGTATAAAAAATATCAGTAGTACCATTGTCCCAAAAACTAGAAAACACATTTTCATCTTTGAAAGTAGTCTCACCCAGACTCCCCTCAGTTACACCCATTTTTATTATTGATTTTAAAGCATCCCCGGTGAGGACCGCTCTATCACCATCATCTACTTGAGTTACATTATCAATATCTGATACTAAATTCGCAGTAGAAAAATCGATATTTTTTTCTCTAAAAATCTCTAAAGTAACATCTACTAATGAAAGCTTTTTAAATTTAGTGTTCCCGTCGTCTTCAGATATAATATCTTCATTACTTATAACTGAAAAAACGTGTTTTAAAGTAATAAACGGGATTAAATCTTCATTATTTTCGTTAGTCGCTAATTCAGTATACTCTGGTTCTATATATACAATCACATAATCTCTGCAATCATTTCTAAAGAAAAATTCTGAAAACAGATTTTCTACATTTTTTGGTTGTCTTGCAAAATAATTTTCTTTTTTTGTTAAATTTTTTGTTAAATTGCTTCTTTCTATAGCATCATTATCATTTTTAAAAATTAACGTACCAAATGAAGAATATTCTAATATATTGTCTGAAATTTGTAAGAGTTCTACAGAATCAGTTGTTAACCCTACATAATTACCATCTGCGTTGACAAGATATACAAAATACTTAAAATTTACGTTATCAATTTTGTTCCTAATAGATGATGCAAATATATCTTCATCTATATCAGGGAACCCAGTATTTGGTCCGTATTTAAAATTTTTACGCATTTTTTAAGTTATTAATCTGATCTATAATAGTTTCAATATACTGTGGCTTGATATAATTATAATTTCTACCAATATCAGGAATAATAACAGGATTAGATATTTTATTTAGCTCTGTAATCGTCCACCAAAGATATATACTACCATAGATATTATATGATATAACGGTCCACGATACTTTTCTATCTAACTTAAATGAATCAATAAATTGTGGGTCGATGTTTTCCGGGAAAGTGACAGAGGTATTTAAATTATAAAACATTCTATCATCATCATCGTTATATATTTTAAATATGTTTTCGTACCTGTTAATGCTCAAACTAGGTAAAATTAAAATTTGTGATTGATATAAGCCTCCCATATTAACTCTCCGTTGCTGTCACTGTATTATGATCAGAAATTGTTGTAAATAATAAATTTTTTGTTTGTGTTAGCATTGGTGCAAAAGTAAGATTAATCAAATAAGAATCGGGTATTACTGCTTTTATTGTCCCGTTGGGTAACAATTGTTGCCCACCACCTGAATAATTTAACCCACTTATATCTATATCCATCACTCTAGTGTTGCCTTGATGCATAACAGTGATATTATTTAAAAAGCAATAGGGGTGTCTTTTCATGCCGGGGATTTTTACATCGTAAATACAAGGTGGCTCAACTACTAATTTATCCTGCTTTAAAGGTGAATTTTGATACATAAGCAAAAATACTAATTTAAAGTTATTACACACATCATCATAAGTGGCGGGGGTTGTGTTATAAAGGGGTATTTTTACTTCTATTGGTGTATCTTCTTGAGGATAATTGAAATATTTTGTTCTTTCTATGTAAGTTTGACCTGCTTGTGCAGCCATATTAATTACATTTTGAATACCTTGCAACGTTTGTAGTCCTGAATCTAATAATTCTCCCCCAGGAAATGCACCTGTTGCTGGACCAAAAGAATTACTATGATTAAAAGAGTTTGGACTCAAATATGGGATTTTATACTTAAACCCAGTAGGGCCTACAAAGTAAAGTCTCTGATACGGAAACAATACAGGTTCTAAATCAGGGTCTTGGTAATTAACAAGAGAATTAATAAGTTGTTTCGTTGCTTCACCGAAACTAAGCAACAAAGACCCTAATGCACCCCCTTCTGCACGGTCTGATTCTAATGCTGATACTGTATCAGCAGCAGTTTCTGAAACAGTAGTACCACCAGTACCAGGTATAGTAGTGGTTCCAGCTTGGTTGATCAGTTGCTTCCCTCTCCCGTTAAATAATGTTTCATCTGTTGCATCAGCTGTATCTTTTAATGAAGTAAAAAGATCCTTTCCTGTAATGTTAGAACCTAGTTGGTTACCGGCAGTCAATGAATAAAGCGCTTGTGCAACTATATTGTTAACTAAAAAATATTTTTCTTTTATCTCTATGTAAGGTACTTCATCAGCTATACCTCTGTTCATATCTGCAGTTGCTTGATTAAAGTCACTGTCACCAGTTTTTGCTGTTTGTGGTGAAATAGTCCAAATAAAATTTTTAACTAAATCAATAGTTTCGGTAGACATATTAGAAAAATTACCATTCGCTATTTTATCAAAATAATAATTTTTTATTCTACTGAAAGGGGTAATACCACCAATATCACCTTGATCTTTTGATTCATATAGACCAATTTCATCAGTACCAATTCTACTAGCAGGTATTTGTTGTCCCTGTTGTGCGGTAAAATTAGGAGCATTTTCAGATACAGGCATCGATGGTATAATTAGAGGTGTGTATGCACCACCTTGACCTAAAGTCGTGTCGTTTTTTTGTCCTAAAAACGTATAATTTAATTTGTACCCGCTTCCCATAATAGTATTTATGAAACCATTTTTCTGAACGATGTTACCCCAGACTCAACACTGAAATTATATGTACTGTTATTATTCGTGTTAGGTGCAATAATATTGTTACCATCTTTCAAAAGATATTCTTGTAACACCGTTAACTGTTGCTGACCTACAGAAATTAAGTTTTTCATACCTTCCAGTAACGCTTCCCCTTCTTTAAACCCTATTATTGTATCACTACCTGAGAATGCTTGCACTTTGCCTCCGGTAAGGATTGCTGTTTTTGGTAATTCTACTACTTCACCACCTATTACAGCAAAATCATTAAGAGGTTCAGATTTTAATCCTTGGTTTTGTCTAAATTTTTCTCTTTCACCTTGGAACCCCTTATGCAGCTTTGGATTCTTCATTATATTTTCATACAATTTCTGTTCTTCTTTTGTACGTTCTCTATCCTTATTAACTGATTGATCTAATAATCCTTGATAAAGTATATCGAACTTCTTCATCTTTTCTTTCTGTACTTTATCTTCAGCTGCTTTTGCTTCATCTGCACTATCAACAAGCCCAAAAGTCAAAGTGCTAAATATATTTCTTGCTGAATCGGTGACTGCTGAAGCAGCACTCTCTATAGCTTCCTTTACATAATTGAATGCTTCCGTTATCATTCCTATTAATGGGTCTACAATATAAAAATTTACCAATTTTACGATTTCCGCCACCAACCCCGCTCCTTCACCTTTTTCGTCAGTTATACCCAAAGCAGTACCTACTGTCTTGTCGAAATTCATCAACATATCAATCAAGCCTGTACCAAGACCCCCAATATGTGTAAAGAAATTATACCAATTATCTAAATTACTGGGGTCGTCCCATAACACACTAAATAAATCGCTTAAGCTCATCATCCATTTAATTTGATCAGTTTCTGAAAGATAGTCTATTACTTTATCATACATACTTCCAAGCCAACTAGTGTCCCCACCCTCTACTTTATGCTCTTCAACTCTTTTGTTTATGAAATATGATAAAACATCTATACCCAAACCAATTGCTGTACCAACACCCGGGAATGCATATGCGAAACCTGCTGCCACATCTAGTAGACCTAAAAGTATATTGTCTACCCCGCCCTTTTTAAAATTTTCATAAGCTTCATGAAACGAAAATAAAGACCCAATAATAGGAAGTCGTTTTAATACAACTTTAAGAGGTTTAAAAATCATAGGTCCTATTTTTGTTAACAAACCAGCTGCAACTCCAGCTCCAGCTCCTTTACCAAAAACACTTCCTATTACACCTACAGCACCAGCTCCTAACAAACCACCTAACAAAGCAAGAAGACCCATTTTTGTTTCTGGTGGTGCTTCTTCTTCATCCTCCATCATCCTGATTCCTGTTTTTAACTTTATCGCTGCTTTGTTGCTAACATCTTCAATTACAACGCCTATTGCTGCTTTTTTTACTTGTCGAGGACCAGTTTTAGGTCTACCCCCTAGATATTTTTCTTGTGCTTCGTTAGCAAATTCTTTAGCCTTTTCTTTAAACCCTTTTTTTACACCAACGTTCGAACCCACTTGTTCTAAGGCGCTTACAATATTTTCATTTTGTTCTTTTTGCTGCTCAGCAAAATTACCAAACAGATCTGCAAAGTCACTAGCAAAAGTAGTAGAATCGAAGGCCATTAATATTATTTATTTTAATATTCTTAGCCAAACAACTCGTTGCTTATATCAATCTTTACATCCTCTACAGTAGTTAGCTTTTCTTCAAATAATTTAACTGTTGAAATAAATGAAAATATCTTTTTAGTAAAATTATTTGGTAATTGCTCAATAACTTTTATCTTTTCATCATACGATGATTGGTACATATCCATAGTAATATCAGGGTCATCTGTTATAGTTACCGAGGTAACATACTTTAATACCTCTGCAACGAACATCTCTGCTATGGATTCTTGTTGTTTCGTCGACTTTTTTAATTTTAAAGTAGTTGACACATTAATTTTTTGATCGTAACTTAATGTGGGTATTTTTACTATTGCTTTAAAACTTGCATTTTTAATTTCTTTCTCTTGAAACAGTTTTTCAAAATTTGCAGACTCAATAGATTTTAGTAACGAATTTAAATTTATTTTTTTATCGTTCTTATCTATCATCCCACCTACCGCGGAGATTCGATAATGAATTATTACACTCAACCTATCAAAACTATTCAAACTATCTAAGCTTATTTCTTCCATACAATTGTCAATTATAATTGAATTGAAATTATTATTAAAGCTTAATACCCCAGAAGTATCATCTGGAAGTTTTGCTAGCATATCTTTTTGTTGTTTAAGAGTAAAAGGTGAAAATTTAACTTTTTTACCTAAAGAAGGAAGAAATATATTTTCTCCTTTGGATGCATTTATTTCTTTTAATCGTTCTAGTACACTTTTTACTTCTTCACTCATTTTCTTTATTTACCGGTAGCTTACCGTTTTTCAATAAATGGAACATTAGTTCAACTTCTGCTTTCATATATGAAACCGGGTAGTATTGCCAAACACTATCATTTCTTTCATAATAATACAAACCTAGTTCACCGACATGTTTACCGGATAATAGTTGCTCCATAAACGCATACATACTCAATTGAAGTGAATATATATTGTATTGGCAATTAGATAAGTGTGAAAATTCATTTAACAAATGGTCCCCATACTGATTAGTAAAATTAAACCTTTTATTAGTTTTAAAATCATACAAATTAAAATATCTAGAAAAATCCTGATACACATCTGTCGTACCAGCTACTTTATATTCATGATTCCATAATCTTTTTTCTGGAGTAATACGTGATTTATCAAAATTTTCTACTAATTTTTCAAACGGTTCAACATATGATATCGTATCTTTTATTTGTACATCCTCACCATTAAGCCAATCTTCCATGACTTGATGTACATGATTACCATAATCACAAGCAATTTTATTTTCTTTTTTCCACTGATTTTTTATTTCTTCAGTAGTAGTACCTTCTCTTTCTGCTACACGTTTAGCATGTTTTTCGGTATCAAAAGGCTTAGTAAATTTATGTATTAAAGTGGTAGCGCTAATATATCTCTCGCCAGTGAAGCTATTTGTATACGAGTGATACTTTTCATTAAACTTAATCATTTAGATGATGTTATATTACAATCTTAAAAAATCAATTCACCTTAAAAGTCTGACTCAAAATCATCATCATCTTCTTCTTCAAAAAATACATCTTCTTCTATCATTCCTATTATTTGGTATAACACTACATTCTTATTGCGTCTTTTATTGCGAAATATTTCCACAACATCTAGTTGCGCTAACCTTGAAGATAACGGTTGATAATATTTTTTTGTAACATATATCAAAAACGAAGCGTTTTGTTCATCGACTAAAACGCAGTCACAAAACTCTTCGCAGATAGATCTTACCAAATCTAGATGTCCTAGATTCATACAATTATTTAATTGATTTTGGTGTACTATCTAGCCGTTTGTGGGGTCATCGAATACCACTGGGCTCTACCAAAAAGGACCGTAGCGTTGGATCCGGCAGCACTTATTTGATCGGTATCTGTTATTCCTCTGAAAGTAAATTCTTGCCCATCCTTTACTAACATCCCTGTTACTTCTTTTGGATCTACAGATTGAGCACTTAACCCGGGCATGCGACCACCTTTAATATAAACATCATTTCCGGTGTTGTTTAGAATTTGAATCTCCCCTGCTTTAACTGCACTAAGACATTTTACAAACGTTGACTCCGGGAGAGTTCCGCCTGTTAACCGCCATTCCACGGTGAAACACTGGTTTAAATTGTTGTAAGTTGTATCAGGTCTTACATCGGGCATTCCATACATACAAGTATTTATTCATCAAAGTGCTTTTTAACAGGTTCAAACCCAATAACTTTATCAACGTAACCTAAACCTACATAAATACATAACGGAAATTTAGACATTAATTATATACCCAGACATGAACTCTTTTATCTCTTTCCATTTTAGGCAAAAAACCTTCTTGATCAAGATAATTTACTACGTTATCAGTTTTTTCTCTAAGTTGATCTGGTTCTAATGAATCAAATTGTTCGGGAATTTTAATATAAACATTTTGATTAGTTGTTATTGCTACATCAAATTCGGATACTGTAATGTACTTAGATCCCCCGGTTAACAGTTTGAGATACTTATCACGAAGAAAAAAGTTTTTCACCTTTTTCATATCAATATTTAATAAACTTTTTCGATAAATCCCTTTCGCATATCAAATGCCAATTCTAATTTTTTCTTTCCACGTCTACAGATTTCTGTTATTTCTTGGGTTTTCCAATTAATATCATCGTGAACGATTTTATGAGCTTGAAACGAATCCTTTGTTTCAATAATTTCAACTTTCTTCACACCCGATTCTTTGTCGAGCACCGTTACTTCATATGTGTTAGGGTATAACATCTCGGTTAATTATAACGGTATCTGCTTAGTAGTCAACTAAATATTTGTATGGCTTTAGGTATCACATCATTAATATCGGGATTAGCTGGTCCAGTTTCTAGTATTATTAACAAGTTCATCTCAAAAAAAGAAGACCAAATGCTCGCTCAAGCAGAACTTAATAAAATTACATCTTCCTTTAAAGAAAAAATCCTCGATAACCAAAATTCCATATTACAAGCACAACGTGAACTAGTAGTAACGGAGATGAAAGGATCTGCTATGCAGCGTAACTGGAGACCAGCTCTAATGTGGGTTATTATATTTGTAATTGCTAACAATTACCTGTTAGCTCCCTTGTTAAATCATATTGTTACATTATTTGGGGGAGCTAATATTCTTCCTATACTCGAGCTACCCGATAAACTCTTTAATTTAATGACTATCGGATTAGGTGGATACGTTGTAGGAAGAAGCGCTGAGAAGATTATACCTAAATTAAAAGAAATTAGCGCAGACAACGAGAGAATTGCAGGATCAATGTCTTCTGGTAAAGGTTTGAAAAACAGAGACGTCGTGCAAGTTGAAAAAGAGTATAATAAAAATCAAATTACTAAATCAACGCCGCAGCCGATTAAATTCTAAAGAGTGCAGTGCCTGTGTTTCGTTTGAGGATTGCTACTGACGACCAATTAGATAAATCACCAGACTCATTATAAAGATGTACTTTGGGTCTAGGGTGCAAAAAATGTGTTTGAACTGCTTCTATATCATAATCACCATTTACACCAGCATATGTATGATTATATTTTTCAGAATGACTTAAAATCATTTCTTGATCCTTAAATGCGTTTTCTACTATTCTGTAAATCGCCGGCAAATTATTAGTCCCGCTTTCACTATATAAGGTTAATAAATCCTTTTCAAAAGATTGAGGCTCTACAAATTTTATATGTTTAGATACATTATACGTCTTCTCATATGGACTGTTGTGAGAACTAAAGTATCTTTCAAGAAGCATGTTATTATCAACGTCCATAGATATAATTATTTAATATGAAGTGCAAATAATTACAAGAAAATATGCAAAGAAGATATTCGTATGGAGTATTTACAACAAATAATGAAAATGTGCATGAGCACCAAAAAAACACACAAAAGTGACAACCTGATAAAAAACCTAAGTTTTTAAATTTTAATCCTAATAAATCATCAAAGTTACTTGGGTCATAGCATTCTTTTACCTCAAACAGCACCTTAGCTAAAGTACATTTAAATGGTGAAAAAAACCACAGCACTACTACCCCTGACGAACTAAGAGTTGTTATAATTATATCTGCAAATAATCCTTCTAGCATTTGACAAAATATCGTTTAATTTACTAATATACCTATTCTTTAAAGAATTTACCATACAGCTGGAACACCCGGAAAGAGATTTAGTGTGAGCTAATTTACTATTATACTCTGATAATATATCATCTTTATCAGGAAGGATATCCCAAAGTACATGATTAGGGTCCCCATCAAAAAATTTTATAAAATTTTCTGGTGAATCAGATAGTTGTTGAATAGTGTCTTTATTTTTAAGACACCATTCTTTATCCAAGTAATAGTCCGCCATCTCCTTTTGAGTAAGTTTGGTCCCAACATT
>Ga0210003_1000245_pt1 | contig 48255 bp, 38 predicted proteins | sample LantaG_FD_182804 | JGI IMG/M metagenome (GOLD analysis project Ga0210003, IMG submission 182804) | Deep subsurface microbial communities from Baltic Sea to uncover new lineages of life (NeLLi) - Landsort_02402 metaG (SPAdes) (version 2) | ecosystem: Environmental > Aquatic > Marine > Oceanic >... | reverse complement strand
ATCAATCATCAATAATCCATAATCAATCAAATCCACCTTTTATGCAAAACAAACCCAATTCCCAAAACGCCGGATTAAACCTAACCTCTTACAAACAAAGTAATTACCAGCAGAACCCACCCCGTCCGATGCCCCCCAAACAAACCCAAAACAAACCCAATCCAACCCAATCACGGGAGCTTCAGCCCCGTAACGAAGGCTTATTTTGCCCTTGCACGGGCTATGGCGAGGATGTTAGATTGTCCGCACCAGCAATCAGCAACATGTTTCAGAGAAAATCAGAATAATCATCGCAGACTGTGATATAGGCCAAATGAAAAAAAATATGATTTTGATTCTTGGCGTTACGGGCACAGGCAAAGGTCGGCTGGCGTTCGATTTGGCACAAGCTGTTGGCGGCGAAATAATCAGCGTTGATTCGATGAAAATCTATCGAAGGATGGATATCGGTACGGCCAAGCCGCCGGAAGAAGCTCGCGAGCGAGTTCCATACCATATGCTCGACGTGGTGGAGCCAAGCGAATCTTTCAGTGTTGGCTTGTTTCTCGACGGGGCGGCGGCCGCGATAGAACAGATACAAGGGCGTGGCAACCGTGTTGTAGCGGTGGGGGGAACAGCACTATATATCAAGACGCTGCTCTATGGTCTTTTCGAAGGTCCCGGAGCAGATGAGAACGTGCGTGCGCAACTTTGGACGCGAGCGGAGAATGAGGGGCTGTTGCAACTCTACATCGAGATGAAAAAGATTGACCCTACCGCGGCGGAGAATATTCATCCCAACGACGCCAAGCGTATAATCCGTGCGCTGGAGGTGTACAGCGTCACGGGTAAACCAATCTCAAGTTTTCAGCGGCAGTGGGATGCGGGCAATGCGATGGGTGACTGGACGGTGATTGGTCTTGCCCGAGACAAGAGCGATTCAAGCGGGCGAATCAACAAGCGTGTCAGGAAGATGATATCGGCCGGTCTCGTTGATGAGGTGCAATCACTACTGGCCGAGGAACGCCCTTTGAGCAGGCAGGCTCGGTGTGCGATTGGTTATGCCGAGATAATCGAACATCTTGAGGGCAGGATGAGCATGGAAGACGCCATCGAGAATATAAAAAAGAACACTCGGCGTCTGGCGAAAGGCCAGCGTACGTGGTTCAAAACGTTCAGCGATGTCAACTGGCTCGATGTCGGCCTCGATGAATCTCATGACAGTATTTTGAGCAGAGCCGGAAAATTGCTGGCCGATGTCGAATGAGTGGCTCGGACAGTAGTCAGACCGTCAGCAACTGTCGTTCGGCGCGGAGAGCTACGGCGGTATCGCCGAGGACAAGTTGCTTTATTAGGCCTGTGGGTACCTGTGTAAGGCCCATATTGAATACTTGTTCTTCGACCATCGAGGCTATAGCGCGCGCAGTTTTGCGGTTAACATTGTGCTTTTTGATGACATAGCTGACAATTTTTGATTTGTTCCAGGGATATGGCGAGCTTGTGGCGGAGTATTCGCTGAGCCGTTCGGCATCGGAGAGTTTTGTAATATCGCCGGAAAGGACTTCCACCCTGGCTCGTTTCAGCCTTCGCTGGAATTGATGCTCGCTGAGGACTGTGGCGGCATCATCATAACCTGTTGACGACAGTACGGTTTTGATGACCGAGAAGATTTCGCTGCTGGAAACGAGCAGCGGTTTTTTGCGATTGTAGAGGAAGTATGTCACGGCTTCTGCGAGGTGTTCTGCGATGCAGATGTCCGGCTGTTCGGCGCCGGTGAAAGCGTTGCTAATTGTACCTATAACTTTGGTATAAAGATATTCTTCCGTAGTTCCATCTGCTTTAATAACTCTCAGTTGCATCTGTATGCCCTTTCCTGTAACATCCATGCACAGCATAGCAAACGCTATTTCGACCCGGGCGGTTCATTCGGCAAAGTGCCCGGTGGTCAGCCCTCAAAAAGACGGGGCTGGTCGTTAAAATGGCCCTGCTCGATAACATGGCTAACCTCCTCAATCAACTCGCCGGCATCGGTGAACTGTCGATAAACACTTGCAAAGCGAATATAGGCAACATTATCAACCGAACGAAGATGCTTCATAACACTTTCTCCAATGAAAGCCGAAGAAACTTCTTTGTCGGAATTCCTGAAAATGTCCTCTTCCACTTTGTCGGCAATTTCCTGTACCTGCTCAGCGGAGACGGGTCTTTTGTAGCAGGCCTTTCGCAATCCGGTAATCATTTTATCCCTGTCATAAGGTACTCGCGAATCATCTTTTTTTATGACGTACAGCTTGAAACTTTCGCCGATTTTTTCATAAGTTGTAAAACGCCTTTGACAAGCGAGACATTGGCGTCTACGTCTTATCACCCTTCCGGTATCGGTTGATCGCGAGTCAACCACCTTATCCATATTTTCCTTACAAAAGGGACATCTCACAATCAACACTCACCTGAAAAGCTCCGACCCAATCATACGCTATCCAACAAAACAATACCAGATTTTGCAGTACAGTGTTATTGTAAGCGCAGGATGTAGTGTGTCAACGAAAATTTTGAGCTAATTCCGGAGTTAGGTGGGAAAACGCCGCCGGCGGAGATTTTGTAGTCGTTCGCAATTCACGCCAGGGCAAGCACTAAGAGGAATTCGGGGCAAGAATCGGTCGTGGATATGGCCGACATTTTTTTAAAATAAGGCCTCCGCAGCGTTGACTGCGGAGACCCAACTCGGAAAGAAACTTACATGGCCCCCCCATATAAATTCTCGTTTTAGGCTCCTGCGTCATGTCAAGGCATGGTAGTCAAGCTTATTTTGACAGTTCGCCAAGCACTAATTAAAGTATAATACATAAGTGACCAGATGACAAACCGGTCAAAGTTTTTTATTTTTTCGGGCTGACCGATAATCTTTTTGACGGGTGCCTGAATGCGCAGAAAGGATTACAAAGCACTCCTGCGGTGGGATGAGTATGCCGGTTTCAAGCACGTCTAAGGCGGGAGTATTTTTTAGAGGCGTTCTATTTTGATACGGGTTTTCAACTCGTCGATGAACTTGTCCAGGGCCTCATCCTGCATTTGACTTTCAAGCCGCGCGATAACTTCGTCCCTGACCTGCGGGAGGTCCGGCAAGACCGGAGGTTTTCTGTCGTATAACCTGGCTATATGAAAACCGAAGCGGGTTCGGAAGATGTCGCTAACCTGATTTATATTCAGATTGAAAACGACGTCTTCGAATTCCTCCACCATTTGCCCTCTTGTGACATATCCGAGGTCGCCGGCGTTTTCGGGACAATCGGAGTATTTCGCGGCGACAGCTTCAAAGAGTGCACCGTTTTGCAATTCATCGTGCGCTTTTGTTATCAACTCGTGAGCGGCGGTTTCATCGGCCTGCCAGTTTACGTGCTTTATTATGTGTGCGACCCTGATCTGCTCGGGAGATTCGAATTGCTCCTTGTTGTCTTCGTAAAAGCCGGCGACGGCTTCTTTGGAAGGTTCGGGCAGATCGCCGCGAAGACGTTCGAGGATGCTCTCGATCTTCAACTGTAATTCGATTTTGTCTGCAATTTCTTTTTCAACTTCTGTGCCGAGTTGTTTTTTAAGCTCCTCGTCGCCGCCGGGATTATTTCTTATCTGTTCCAGGATGGCCTGAACCTGTTCCGGGGGCACGGGGTCGGCGTGTTTGGCGGCATATTGGCGAAGCAGAACTTGTTCGATGATGTTTTCCGTTGACCAGTCAAGCAACTGTTCCTGTCGCTTTTCAGGGGGTTTGTCAGCGAAAACCTGTTCGTAATGAGGCCTTAAGCGGTCGACTTCCTGCTGAATTGTGGAATCATCGATTCTTTCGTCACCAACGATTAGAGTCATTATTACAGCCTTTTCAATGCGATATTTGGAATTCAACCCCTGGCCCGTGCATACCAGTCGGGGTCCTGTGCGAGTTTATCCCTGGCTTCTTCGGTCATAATTTGAAACGCAGGGTGATTGCTATGCCATGCCCGCTCCGTGAAGGGGCTTTGCCGCATTTTTTCAACTTCAACGGCCACGTGCTCAAGGTCTTTCCCGTAAATATGCAGCGAGTCGCTTATGTCGACGTATCTGCCGATAGTTACAGTCCTTTTAATATTGTTGGAAATTCGCTCGGCAATGATTCTCTGCAGGTCTGTAAGCGCATAGACATTCATGAACCATGCCTTGTAGAGGTCTCTGCTTCGCCAGTGCGTATTCATACTGAGTGACAGTTGTCCCGTCGAGTCGGCAATCAGGCGGCACCATATTCTCTGCAGGCACGGCGGGTCGTCGGTTTGAGGGTCAGCGGTGGGCATCCAGGTTGTGGCCTGCGCCCTTCGGCTGTGTGCAACCTCCGAGAGACAGTCGATAATATGCTGAATCTGGTCGACTTTAGCGAATGGTTTTGGGGAGTTTGGGTCCCTGAGGTTCTCAACCGGGCAATAAGCGTTTAGTCTCTCGTGATAGGTGTAAGTCCATTTTCCGCCGGCAGGGTCTATCCAGTGGTCGTGAATGCCATCGACCACTTCCTGTCGATACGCCTCGAGTTCAGCCGGGCCGCCGGGGAAGTTCTTGTGAATTCTCGGCTCTGCCAAAGGTTGCATGATTGTGACCATGACGGTGGCATCTTTGCTGCAGGGGTCGTTTGGCTTATCATATTGAGTTCTGATATCAAATCCATGGTCCCAAACGGTGAGGACGGCCTTTTCCCACGCCTCCGGCAGGCAGTTGGCGGTTAGTGAAAGAACCGGCATCACTGAGGCGGTTTTTACTGCATCCATTCACTTGCTTTCATCAACTTCGAAAGGTTCGGTTCCCGGTCTCTGCCGGGCAAACATGCTGAGGTCCAGTTCCTCTTCTGTGACATGATATATCTTTCGATAGCGGACAGGCATATCTGTGAGCATTTGCTTGGCCCTGTAAGCATACCAGCTATCGGGCCATCTTTGGATTATCTGGCGGCACGTATCCACGGCAAGTCTATATCCTGTCACCGGCAGCCTTCCTATGCTGTATCCCGGCACTGCCACGTTCAAAAGCCTTTCGGCTTCGATATCATCTATCTCGGAGAGTTTGCTGAAATACAAGGTCACCCTGGTCGGTGCCGCGGGCGGCTGGGTCTTTGTACGATTGGTGTTGCTTGCATCGGGCTGCTGTTCTGAATTATTCGTTGCGTGCTTGTCCGGTTTGGGCAATGTTGGGTCGTTGAGGTATTTGTTTTTGTCTTCATCGACAACGTCGTAAAAGGTTTTATCAGGTGGCTTGGGTTTTTTATCGCCGGACGGCATAATGGCGTTCACAATTACAATCACGACCACTACAGCAACGGCACCGCCTGCCACTTTCAGCCAGAATGTATTCATGGTTCCCACCAGCGTTCGCTAATAGAATGTTGATAAAGCCACACATAACGCTACAATGATATTATTGTACTTGATAGGCAAGCGTTTATCAATGGTGAATTTTGGGACAGGGGTTTTATGTTCACAGGGTTAATAGAATCAGTTTGTAGAGTCCGCACAGCCGCCAAAGCCGGCGGTGGGATGCGTCTTGAGATTGACCTTGCTGAATTGGCCGGCCAGGCGAAACATGGCGACAGCATAGCCGTAAACGGTGTGTGCCTCACGGCGGCAGGGGTCAAAGGCAGTGTGGTGAACTTCGATGCTAGCGGAGAAACCCTGCTCAGGACGACCATAGGGGATTTGACGGCTTCATCGCTGGTGAACGTTGAGCTTGCTTTGAAGGCTGCGGATAGGCTGGGCGGCCATATTGTTCAGGGTCATATCGACGGCACGGCGACGATTCGGGCGGTAGATAAAAAGGGTGTCTTTGCCGATATCAGGTTTGCCGCCGGCGTCGAGATACTGAATCAAATGATTGTCAAAGGCTCGGTGGCTGTCGACGGCGTCAGCCTGACGGTGTCGGATATGACTGCCGATGGTTTCAGTGTTGTTGTGATACCTGAGACGCTTGCGAGGACGACGCTGGGTGCGGCGAAGGTTGGCGGTCGCGTGAATATAGAAACGGATATAATAGGAAAGCTTGTTCGCAGGCAGCTTGAAAAGATTCTGCCGACAACACAAAGGCTGACAGTTGAAAAGTTGAAAGAACTTGGTTTTTGATATTTGGCGGTAAGGCAAAGTCTCATTTACGGTACAGATGTATGGATAAGACAAACGGCACAAACTCGATTAGTAAGCAGTTGGTCATTGGGATAACCATGGGCGACCCTTCGGGTATTGGGCCGGAGATTATCGTTAAGGCTCTTGCCGACCCTTCCATTCGCAGGTCGGCGGAGTTTATCATATTCGGCATGAACGAGCAGCTTTGCTATGTTGCGGATAAGGCTGAGATAGAACCGTTCTGGGGTCGGCATCAGCATGAGAAGATTCGCAGGGATTATCCGTGCAAGGTGGTCGTGGCCGATTACGACGAGTATTCTCTTGCCCCATGGATAACGCGGCCGAGCATTGTTGCCGGTGAATCGTCGATGAGATTCTGTCTGGATGCGATTGACGCCGCCAGGGCGGGACTTATTGATGCGGTAGTGACCGCTCCAATCAACAAAAGCAGTTGGAAGCTGGCAGGAGGTGATTGGCCCGGGCATACGGAGATGTTGGCCGATAGATGCAAGTCGAAACGAAAGGCCATGATGTTCGTGGCAGGGCCGCTCAAGCTGGCACTTGCGACTATTCACGAGGAACTCTTCGAACTGCGTCACAAGTTTACTATCGGTTGTGTGTTCGAGCCGATAGATTTGCTGAACGACGCCTTGAAGATGTACTTCAACATCAGGAATCCGAAAATCGGCGTTGCTGCACTTAATCCGCACGCAGGTGAGGGTGGTCAGTTCGGGGACCAGGAGCAGCGAATAATATCTCCTGCGATTCTTTTGGCACAGCAGCAGCATATAAACTGCAGCGGTCCGTACCCGGCGGATACGCTTTTTTTGCGTGCCGCGAGAGGCAAATTCGATGGTGTCGTTGCGATGTATCATGACCAGGGTATGATACCGGTAAAGCTTCTTGCATTCGAAGATGCGGTAAATGTCACGATAGGCATCCCGATAATCAGGACGTCGCCGGCACATGGGACAGCCTTCGATATAGCCGGTCAAAATATTGCGAATCCGGCTGGGATGAAATCAGCGATACGAACGGCGATTAAAATGGCGAGGACTAAAAAGGCTTTGGAGTCGGGCGACACGGCGAATCTGCGTTCGATTGAAACAGATGCAGACTAAGCATCAAATTCAGCGGTTGCTTGCATCATCGGGCGTTGTGCCTAACAAGCGACTCGGCCAGCATTACCTTATCGATTTGAACCTGATGCGTCTGCTGATTGATGCGGCGGAAATCAGGAACGATGATTTGGTGCTGGAAGTCGGCTGCGGGACAGGTTCTCTCACCGAAGCGATAGCCGAAAGAGCAGGCTACTGTATCGCGGTGGAACTGGATGAGACGGTCGCGACAATTGCCGGGCGGCAACTCGCCGATGCAGCAAACGTGCAGGTCGTTTGCTGTGACGTTCTTGAGAACAAGAATACAATCAGCGAAACAGTCAGAGAAGCGATTGAGAACCGGCGAAAAAAACACAGCGGGAAGGTCCTTTTGGTTGCAAATTTACCATATAATGTTGCCTCGTCGGTGATGGTGAATCTTACTATTGGTCCGACGACGGTCGATGGTATGTACGTGACGGTTCAAAAGGAAGTGGCTGACCGTATGACCGCATCGGCAGGCAAAAGCGAGTATGGGACCCTGAGCATTTTTTTGAGTGCGACGGGCGAGGTGCAAATGATACGTGCATTGAAGCCGACGGTGTTTTGGCCGCAGCCGCAGGTTGCTTCTGCAATGGTGCGCTTCGTACGCAGCGAACAGAAAGCCGCTCGGATTGCAGACATGGATATTTTCGTGAGTGTGGTTCATCTTTTTATGGAGCATCGACGAAAGATGCTAAAGGCGTGTACGAAATTTGCGCAGGGCAAATTGAAAGAGATTAAGAACTGGCAGGAAGTTTTTGAGCGTGCATCGGTGCAGCCTCAGGATCGTGCCGGGCAGGTTGAGCCGAACCAGTATGTAATGCTGGCGAATCTTTGTGTTGAACAGTTGAATGCATAATCGAAGGAGCAGCAATGAAACCAACGGGAAGTTTTTTTGCAGTGGCAGCGATAACAACATTAGTTATGTTCACTGTTGCGCTGCCGGGCCTTTAAGCGCAGCCATGCCGACGACATTGTCAAAAGCTGCGGTGGTGAACCCGGTACAAGCGCAGCGGTCGGGCTTGAATATGTAAAGAGGTCACCGGTGACTTATCTGAGAGATGCAGTCGGAGTACCGCTCGATATCAATGCGGGAATCAGAGACGGCCATCATTCGGGCGGTGTAGCGATAAGTCATTCGCTGCGAGCTTTTAACCTTGTGGCGGCCCCGAAGGACCGCATCTCGGAAGAGGATATCAAGTTTTTCGTGGAAAAGATTGAGGTGCCGCCGCATTTGAGGAAGGAAGTTTCCGACCCGACATACGGCATAAAGCAGCCGCTGTTTCGAAGAACTTCCGGCAAGGCACGTGTCACTATTTTCGACGGTACTCACGAAATAGTATACAAGGCGGCTTTGACATGGCTTTCGAAGCAGAAGAAACAGGCAGTCAAATAACGGCCGACTTGTGACGATGTGCGTGGCACTCGATATTAACCGCAGCGGGCAGTGAGGCGATATGGCATGGCGCGGTCTCTATGAGGCACGCCAGGGCCGTGGTGTCACCGCCGAAACCCTGTGGGCCAAGGCCTGTGGCATTAATTGCAGTGAGCATGTCGGCTTCCAGTTCGGCGTAGAAACTGTCGCGGTTCGGGCAGTGCAAATCCCGCAGCAGCGCTTTTTTGCTCAACAGGCAGCATTGCTCAAAATCACCGCCCAAGCCCACTCCGACGACAAAAGGCGGGCAGGCGTCTGCCCCTGCGGTTTTGACGACCTCGACGACCCAGGCGACTATTTCGCTTTTTTCAGCGGTGGGCTTGAACATCCGGAAGGCACTTCTGTTTTCGCAACCGCCTCCCTTGGCCATAACGGTTATTTTCAGCTTGTCACCAGCGACAAAGGTATGATGGATTATCGCTGGGGTATTCGTGGCTGTATTACTGCGATGGTTCAAAGGCTCGGCAACGACGCTTTTTCGCAGATAACCCTTTTCGTAACCCTCGGCGACACCTTGATTGACTGCGTCGACTAATGTTCGGCCGCCATCGTCCTTGACAGTGACATCTGAGCCTTGCTCTATGAAAACAACGGCAAGGCCGGTATCCTGGCACAGGGGTATCTTTTCCTCACGGGCTATGCGGGCGTTTTCGATGAGTTGGTTTAGTATCCCTGCCGCCTGCTGATTCGATTCGGTTTGTGCCGCCTGCTCTATAGCAGCGAGAACATCCCCAGGCAGTTCATAACATGCTGCTATGCAAAGCGCCTTGACGGTCTCGGCTATTTCTTCGAATTCAATGTTTCGCACCATAAGAATCAATTGCCGGATATGGTGGTCTCAAAGGTTTTATACGTGGTATTGCCGACCTGGTCGCGAACCCGGACCGTGATGATATGCTCGCCGGCCTTGAGGTCGTTAATCACTATCGTTAAGTTCTCTTCGGTCGTATCGTACACCAAATCGTCGGGCATCACGCCTTTGAATTCGGCGTTGCTGTCCACGGTATAATCGACCTTGCCGATGGCGCTAAGTTCGTCGACAACCAACAGCTTCAACGTTACGGTTTTTGTGGCCTTTTCGAGTTTGTGTTCTTTGATGACGGGGCCGGTATTGTCTACTACCACTGGGTCACTGATTCTGCTGCCTGTCAGTTTGGTAGCGGTGGTGTTACTTTTTTCATCGCTTGCGGTGACTTTGACTTCGTATCGGCCGTCTTCAGCGGTTTTCCCATCCCATTCGAAGGTTTTAGCATCGACTTTGTCTTTCAACTCAATCCAGTTGGTCCTTCCGAGTTTTCTGAAATCTATCTTATACACGAGTTCGTCGGCGTTTTCATCAGCGGCATTGTAGGTGATTTTGAACGCTCCTGTTTTGCCTGCCGCCTTGATTCGACTCACATCAACGGTTTCAACTCTCGGTGCAAGATTCGGCACCGTGTAGGCGACGGCGATTCCCCTGACGATGGGACTCTTGACTCCGCCGGAGCTTTTCAGGGTGAGTTTGTATTGGCAGAATCTTCCGAGCGGACATTGAAGTTGTGCAGGCCCTGCAATCTCCCTGGGGCTGGTCCAATCAGAAAAGGTGGGGTCGTTTACATCCTGGACGTTTCCACTCCTTGACGACAGCGTAATCGTGCAGCCCTGCGGGAGGTCAGCTTCGATCTGCAATTTACCCCAGTTGGCCGGCTGACCCGCATCGACAAGATCGGAAGTGTACAAGCCCTGCGAAGCAAATGTCCTTCGAAGTCTTATCAGCTTAGCCGGATTTGATGTGCCGAGATAGACGTCGTCGCCGGATATAACCGATGCGGTTATCTGGGAGGCCTGTTTATCCTCATAAATAACAGCCTGTTTTTCCTGGAGCGGGTCGACAGAAAACAGTTGCGCGCTGTTTCCGGTTCCGACAAGCAGATTGTTGTCTTGCTGCAGGAGGCAGAAGAGAACGGCAGGTGCACTGAATACCTCCGTGACGTAACCCTGGTCTGTTATTTTGTATATGTAGCTGGCATGGGTTGGCTTTGGCGGTTTCATGACTGGGCCTTTTCCTTTTTGTCCCTTAGCACTACCGCTACCTTCAGTGACCGGGATTTCGAGTTTGCGTGTGTCCTGGTCTTCTGCGGCATTTTTGGGCGTTTTCGATTTAATGTCGGGACGCCCTGCCAGGGGCAACTTGGCGGCAAACTTGGCCTCAGTCCTGGCAGCGGTGGCGGTGGTGGCTGCTGCGTATAACAGTCCCTTTCCTGCCGGCAGCAGTGCGGTAATTTCGGGCTGGTCGCTGTCATAAAGAACAGTTGCGGATTTGTTTTTCGGGTCGATTTTGTAAATCAATCCACGGCTGTCGCTTCCGGCATAAAGGAAACCGTCGTCACCAACGGCGAGTGATAGAATATTCTTGTCGAGGCTGTCGTAAACAAGGCCGGTGGCGGCGGGGGCAAAGGGATCAAAGCGATACACCTTTCCCTTTGGGCCGGTACCCATATAGATGTTGCCTTTATCATCAGTGACTATGGCAAATATGTACCTTGCATCGTTCGGCTCAAAAACGGTGCCGGCCTTTTCACCGTCGAACCGAATGAGTCTGCAATTCTTACCACTTATGCCCGCCAGGAGCCTGCCGGCAAGGTCGGTTGCCATTGCAAAAATATGCTCATTGGACAGGTGTTCTTCGGCATCGACCGTGTTTGCGTCATTTGGCTCAGATGACTCGTCGCCAGCCGACACAGCGGATTCGGTAATCTCGGACTGGGATTCTTCGGGGTATATCTTTTTCAGTTGACCCATGCTGTAAGAGAAGATGCCTCCGTTGGGGCTTGTGCCGATGAAGACGGTCTCGCCGTTTACCACGATGCTGTTTATGGACCAGACATCCTGAAATTCCTTTACTGGTGTTTCCCACGCCCTGCCTAATTGCAGGGTTCCCCTGGAACCTATTACAACGTCTTCGATTTGGCCTTTGAGAAAATCGGCGCTGCTGCTGTGGCGTACGATATTACTTGTGACCGCCCAGCCGGCCGAGGCCCACAGGCACATCAAAACCCAAAAACCGAGGATGCACAAACACGTCACGCAAAAACCGGGTTCGAAGCCGGCATTTGCAATATTAGGTTTTTCGCCTGTCTTTTTTTGTCTGATCATTTTTCCACCGTTATACGCATAGTTTTTTTGTCAACGATAACCGTATCGGTTTTTAAGCTCTTTTGCAGCCAGTGCTGATACGGCTGACTCATCAGTGTCCTCCTGGAATCCCGCAGGATTAACGCCTTTGTGGCGGGAAGGTCGGGCAGTTCAGCCGTTTCGACCGTTACTCCGCCTGGAGGCAAAATGAGCACGCAGTACAGTTTGTCGCGTTTGATTCTAAGGATATTGTTAATTGCGCGGACAAGACCGGGGAAGTTTTCCGGCATAAATCTGTAGGGGGCGGCTTTCCTGAGAAATTGCAGATAACCGTAACCGCCGCACAGGAGCAGGTTATATTTGCCCGGGGCCAACTGCTTCGGAATTTTGATTGCAACCTGATATTTTCTTCTGTCGGCAAGAAACGATTCCAGAATGACGTCAATATTGATTTTGTCTCCGGCTTTTATCGTCGTATCAGACAGGTCGGCAGACCATATGTGTGAAACAACATTTTTGGGCTTGATGGTGATATTCACATCAATCGATTTAATATCAACCTTCTTGTAAGGATTGTTCATGAGCAAGGCAACGCAGGCGATGGTTTCTGTCCCAATTTCCGCCAGGCCCATACTGGTGGAGATATTACTGAACGAAATCGGTTCTCCCAGGCTTGGGGTAATCGTAACAGCATACTCAACCATATGGTCGGGTGGCATGGCGCCGCTCATCAGGGCACTGCCCATGATAGAGTAGCGAAGTGCCACTGGAGTATACAGCCGATTGTCAACGATGCGGCAGTTATAAACCCTGCGTTCGGCATCGTTGTAACGATCAACTTTCACCGTTAGTGGAATCATTGCGGCTTTTGCGCCGATTTGCCCGACGATTGCGCTCGATTCATCGGTGGTTATGGCACCGACAATATCGACGGCACCGCCGAATTTGAAGGACTGATAGACGCTGGAAACCACGGTGTAGATCTTACCGGTAGCCATCGGCATATTCACGGAGCCGTAACCGAGAAAACTGTGCCCGAAGCCGTATATCCTGCCGCCGACCACTTCGGTCACTGTACCGAGCACATCCATCCTAATGTCGCCCGTTACCAGGGGGACAACAAGACAGGCGCCCGGTTCCAGCTTAATGTCAGCGGAATTGCCGTTCAAGGTTGAAACAGAGGCTCGGGATTCCGCAGCAGCAGTCGAAGAACCGGCACCGATACCGGCAACAGCGGTAAGGCCGAAAGGTGAAACGGCGGCATCCAACTGTTGCACAACGTTCGCGGGCAGACCCGACGTAATCAGCGGACAAGGCAGCGGCTGAAACCTCGATGCCTGATTTGCCAGGCTCGCCTGGTGGGCGTGTCCGTCGAATTGTGAGTTGGTCACCTGTTTGTCAATCTCTGCAAAATCAAGTGGATGCGAAAAATCGAACTTGAAACCCACGTCGGATTTGATATTTTCGGTTCCTGCGCTGAGCATATTTTCGATAGGCGTCACACCATAAAGCGGGTCTTTGCTGAATACAAAACCGAATGCCAATGCTCCGGCAAGGCGACCGTCAATATAAACAGGCGAACCGCTGCAGCCACTGACCGAGCCGGTGTGGATAAATCTGTCATCGGTACCCTGAACCAGAATTGTGTCTCTGCCGGGCCGGACGTTACGAATGATGTCCAGAACCTCCAAATCGAACTTCTCTATCTGCGTACCTTTGTATACGGTGAGGCAGTAGGCCTTCATCCCCGGTCGCACTTCATCGAGGGTAATATATCTTGTGTGGTCAATAGCGTGCGCGGGCCGACAGAAAAATCCGACGAAAATCAGAAGACAAAATAATACGAACTTATTCTCTTTCCTGGCGGTAATATTGAGCATTCACGACCTCGTTCAGGACAAAAATAATTATCGATTAAAATCTTAGGCGACATATAGATTAGTTGCAAGCCAAAAGAAATTTTGATAGAATCCAAGTTTCGGGTCATTTGCCGGGTTTGGCAGGTGCTCGGGAACAATTTGATTAAGAAATCGTTTAAGAAACGGAGATAACAATGAAGGCAAAGCATCGCCATGAACTCAAAACGAATGAACTGGCCGACTGGCTGGGCAATCTGCCGGAGTGGGCAAAAGAGAACTTTATGATGATTATCGTTGTCTCGGTAATCGCTGTGGCGGCCGTAGGGGCCTATTTCTACTTTGGATACCAGCGCAAAGCCGTATTGCAGCAGGAAGGAGTAACGCTGACAACACTTGCCACGCAGCTTGGGCAAAGCAAGCGAGACATCCTCGTCCAGCAAACGCGGGGTAACGATATATCTTATATGCTGGCGAAGTTGGCCGAGCGCCTGCGAAGTTTCGCCGCTGAGGCAAAAAACAGTAGTGCAGCGGCTCTTGCCTACGTCAAATATGCAGAAGCCGTTCGTGCCGACCTTCATTACCGTCCTCTTCTGGTTGACAGGCGTGACCTCAACGAGCAGATGAATAAGGCTAAGATGAGCTACACCAAGGCCCTCGGATTGGCCGGGACTGTCTCGCTAAAAGCGACTGCGAAGTTTGGACTTGGGCTTTGCGAAGAAGAACTGGGTAACTTCGACAAGGCCAAAGAGATATACCGCCAGATAGTAGCCAATGCTGACTTTGAGCCGACGACGGCGTTTGTCCAGGCCGGGCAGCGTATCGAGACGCTGCCGGATTACAGGCAGAAGGTAGTCTTCAGGGCTGCGCCCAAACCAAAAGTGTCATCGACTATTAAGCCGAATATCCCGCCGAGTCGACGAGGCGCAAATATCGGCAGCACTCTTCGGCCAGGACAGGTGGGTACTCACAGGAAGGCACCGAAACCAGCACCGACGCCCGGAACAAACGCGGCACCTTCTCCGGTACGTCCGGTTGATGCAAATGCGGCGGGCAATGGTTCCTCCGGGTCGTAGTTTTGTCCAATGAAAGCCAAACCGAGCCAATCGCAGCAGGACACCGCCCGGACGCAGGGATTCTCAGATGCCGCAGCCCAGGACGAGGCGCAGAATCAGCAGGTGATACTGCGGGTGGGCAGCGCGATACAGGAACGTCGTGTCGACAAATATCTTCACGGACGGTTCAGCAACTTCAGCAGGGTGGCTATCCAGCAGATAATCAAATCCGGCACGGTCAAAGTCAACGGTGAGCCGGTAAAGCCCAGCTTTAAACTCAGCGCGGGTGATGAAATAGCGTTGACACTGCCGGAGCCTGTGAGCAAGGAGATTCTGCCGGAAGATATTCCTTTGAATATAATCTTCGAAGATGATGACATTATCATAGTGAACAAGCAGGCGAACCTTGTCGTCCATCCGGCCCGCAGCAATACGCACGGCACATTGGTAAACGCCTTAGCGTTCTATTCAGACGAGCTTTCGAGCGGCCTGGGCGAGTTTCGGCCCGGCATCGTGCATCGGCTGGACAAAAACACCACCGGCGTTATGGTGGTGGCCAAAAACGACATCGCCCAGTGGAAGATCGCCAAACAGTTCGAAGAGCGGCATGTGAAAAAGACTTATCTTGCGATAGTCCACGGCGCGCCGGAGCTTACAGCCGACCGAATAAGTGCTCCGCTGGGGATTCATCCAAGGATGCGTGAGAAATACGCAGTCAGGCCTGAGACGGGCAAGGAGGCGGTAACTTTTTACGAGGTACTTGAGGCCTTCCGGGGCTTCTCGCTGCTGAAGATGTCGCCGCGTACCGGCAGAACGCATCAGATAAGGGTGCACCTTTCATATATAAAGCATCCCATAGTTGCAGACGGTACATACGGCGGCAAGCTGGTTTATCCCTGGCAGTTGGCTAACACCGAGCCTGCCGTTGAAGATCCCGTGATAGACCGCCCGGCCCTTCATGCGTGGAGATTGCAATTCGAACATCCCACGACAGAAGAAATCGTCGAATTCGAAGCCCCACTGCCGGAAGATATGCAAAACACCCTCGACATGCTCAGAGAGTATCGAAAAGATTAGCCGATCACTCTGTTGGCTTTTTCTGTCCATTTGCGTCTGGCGAAGTAGTTGTAGAACAGAAGACCAGTTATATGCATTACACACCAATCCAAACCTTCGTCAAATACAAGCTGCCATTTATACGGAGATTTTCCTGCAGATGTGATTCTCAGTCTGACTTTGCCCTCAAAAACGGATTCCAACTGTGCCAAAACCATTTGAGCCGTTTCACTCGGAGTATCACAGACAGGGAACTCGTCGTGCCAACCCTCAAAATGCAGGACATAGTGATGCTCAAAAAACTCGGCAAAGACATAGAATTCTGTTTCCAATGAAGGCTCGTATTCAAATCTCAGGAGACTCTTACCATCTTCTGAGTTAATGTGGAGGTGTTCACTATCTATCGGCGATTTGGAGTACTCGGAAATTATCCTGTATATCGCCTGCTGTGTAGGACCTAAATCGTTCATGCTATTCCTGCGGCAGTTTTGCCAGGTCGACGTCGGAGCCGGCGACCATGAGGATGTCATTTTCGTAGATGACCGTGTTCGGCATGGGGACGTTTATTATTCCGCGTTTTTCAGCCTTTTTGACCTTGCTGTCTTCGTCTCTCTTAATCGCGACGAGGTTCACGTTGTACTTCTGTCGCAGTTGCAGTTCCATAACGGTTTTGCCGTCGAAGCTGGGGGGCGATTTTATCCGTGCCAGACTGTATCCGGGCGCAAAATCAATCTTCTCACCTATCTGCGGTGCAATAAGCTTGTAGGCCCATCTTTGAGCGGACTCTATCTCAGGATATATTACCTCGGTCGCTCCGACTTTTGAGAATACCTCTCCGGCAATGAGGTCTTCGGCCCTGGCGTATATCTGCTTGACACCCATCTGCCTGAGGTTTACCACCGTCAGAATGGCCGATTCGAACCCCCTGCCCGTGCCCTGCCCTATACCTACGATGGCGACATCGACCTTGCCGATTCCCTGGGCCTTGAGTGCCTCTTCATCGGTGCTGTCGAGCCGAACGGCGTGGCTTACCTGGTCTCCAATCAGTTCTATCTCGTTTCTGTCCTTGTCGATAGCGAGTACTTCGGCACCACTCATCGCCAGTGCAATAGCCAGTTTTTTCCCGAAACGCCCCAATCCTATTACTGCGAACCGCTTCATAATATCAACTCCTAAGCTTTGCCGCGCCCCAATGCACGATGGACGGGCTGCGAACCTATCCCACAATTACCGCTTCATCCGGATAGTTGTACCTGGCCGGCTTTATGTTAAACGTCAGGGCCGCCAACAAGGTCAACGGGCCGAGCCTGCCGATAAGCATCGTCGCAATGATAATCAATTTCCCGACGCTTGTCAAAGCCGCCGTTTGCTCGGTGGTCAACGTCGATAAGCCCACCGTTCCCAAAGCCGATGCCGTCTCGAACATAACATCACTCATGGAAATGCCGCTGGAACGCTCGGTAATGCTCAAAGCCAATGCCGCCACGAACAGTACCGCAACAAAAAGCAGGGTAACGGTAATCGCCCTGCCGACAACTACAATCCTGACCGAGCGATTGAACATTTCCACTTCCTGCCGCTTGCGTAACGCGGTAATGGTAGTCATCACTATCACCGCCAGTGTTACGGTCTTGATTCCGCCGGCGGTCGAACCCGGCGAGCCGCCGATAAACATCAGCAAAATAATAATGAGCCTGGCTGAAGGGCTAAGCGCCGATATATCTACCGTGTTAAAGCCGGCAGTCCGTGCTGTAATCGACTGAAACAACGCGTCAAGAACAGTAGGATTGCCACCGGCAGAGCCGCCCGGCGCATAATGCCCGAACAAAAAAACGGCCAGCATCCCAAAGACAATCAAAACAGAACTGACGCACAGCACGATTTTCGTCTGCAGCCGCATCCGCCTTGGTGCCGGCAGTTGCATAGAAATCCTGTATCGGCCCTGCAGGTGTCTTCTGCAGAAGCCTTTGACTCTATCGACTGTGATTCCGGCAAGGTCGTAAAGCACGATAAAGCCCAGGCCGCCAATGATAATCAGCGGACAAATCACGGTATAAATCGCCCAGCTTTTGTTGTAGCTGACGAAACTGTCGCTGAACAGGCTGAAACCCGCGTTACAAAACGCGCTTATCGAATGAAAGATGCTGCAAAACCACTGCTGGCCAACCGAGTTGATCCTGCCGGGCACGTCGTCCCACATGCCGAACATGCTCACCGCCCCGACAGCTTCTATAACTATCGTGCCGAAGAGGATAAAGACTATCATATTGCCGATTCGTCCCAGCGTTCCGGCACTTAGCAAATCCTGCATTGCCACGGATTCTCTCAGGCTAAGCGCCTGTCCGAGCAGCAGGGCAAACACCACACCAAAGACGATTATACCCAAACCACCCAATTGAATAAGTGTAAGGATTATTATCTGGCCCATCAGGCTGAAATCGCTTCCGGTATCTTTTACTATCAGGCCGGTGACACAGGTAGCACTTGTGGCTGTAAACAAGGCGTCGGTAAAGCCGAGGTTTGCACCGGTTGAGGACTTGGGCAGCATGAGCAGCCCGGTACCCGCGATTATAAGAACCAGAAAGCTCGCGATAAGGGTCCGCGTCGGGCTTTTGCCGGAGGCAGCCATATTCACGCAGATATTGCAGCTTTTTATAAGCACCTCGACAACAAGATAAATGCCTATTGCGAAGTGCCTGACTGTTTCCGGGTCTCCGAACCATCTGCCGGCGCCAAGTAATAGCGTTGCAAGCCCTGCCAAAAGTGGTATTTCGAACCAGTTGGCAAGAAGAAACTCTCTCTTAATCTGAGCGTTCAACAGCCGAATGACCTTGCCGGCAATAAAGACTAACAAGAGAGTCAGTTGAAGGGCATAAAGCACCTTGGCATGTACCAATGGTTTGTCGAAGCCGAACAGCAGAACAAAAGAAGCCACAACCATTGCGGAAGCCAATCCCTTGACCACAATCAGAACTGCCTCCAGGTTCTTGTGTTTGTAGGCTATGTGCATAGTCTGATTATCAGTTGCCGACGGAAAATTGTCAATTCTCAATTACGCCACACCTGCCAGCCCCAGAGAGTCCCCAAACCTCGATAGCAGGGCACTTCGAATGTTTCTGTGCTCTCGTTTTGTCAGCATAGGGTCGTCCGCGACCAGTTCGAAGGCGTTTCTTCTTGCCATGACCAGCAGTTCATAATCATCGACGATATTGGCGATTTTCATATCCGGCAGACCGTGCTGGCGGGCGCTGAAAAGCTCTCCCGGGCCGCGCAGCCGAAGGTCCTGCTCGGCTATCTCAAAACCGTCATTGGTTCTGGTCATTATTTCGAGCCTGTTTTTCGCCAGGTCGCTCTCAGTTTCGGCAAACAAAAGGCAATACGATTTGGACTGGCCCCTGCCGATACGCCCTCTCAACTGGTGAAGCTGCGCCAGGCCGAACCTGTCGGCCCCTTCGATAACCATTATTGTGGCGTTGGGGACATCCACCCCAACCTCTATCACCACCGTAGAGACCAAAACATTGATTTTCCCTTTGCGAAACTCGGACATGATATGCTGCTTTTGAGCTGACGGCATCTGCCCGTGCAGAAGCTCCACATTATACTCGGGGAAAATCTCTTTGGAAAGTCTGGCCCATTCGTCGGTTGCTGCCTTTATGTCCTGGTTTTCCTCACAGGTGGTAATCCGAGGGTACACGAAATAGACCTGCTTCTTTGCCCTAAGCCGCTCACGGATAAACTCCAGAGCTTTGGCCCGGTCGGCCCGGTCAACCCATCGGGTCACCACCGCCCCCCTGCCGGGCGGACAGTGCTTGATAACCGAAACATCCAGGTCGCCGAATGCTGTCATGGCCAATGTTCGAGGTATCGGCGTGGCCGTCATAACAAGACAATGCGGCGTGCCATGCTTTTGAAGTGCCGCTCTCTGATGGACCCCGAATTTATGCTGCTCATCAATCACAACCAGACCGAGCTTGCGAAACTCCACGTCCTTCTGCAGCAGTGCCACCGTCCCCACAACAATATCAATCTCGCCGCCCCTTATCTGTTCGGTAAGCGATTTTCTCTTTTTGCCGGTCAAACCGCCTGTTATCAGAACCCTTTTGACTTCACTGTTTCGCAGATACCTCTCAATGCTCAAAAAATGCTGTGCCGCTAATATCTCCGTCGGTGCCATTATGGCCGCCTGCGTCCTGTTGCCGATTGCCAGCAATGCCGCGTAAAGAGCCACCACGGTTTTGCCCGAGCCGACGTCACCCTGCACAAGCCGATTCATCGGCTCCGACCTGGTCATATCGGCAACGATCTCCGAAATTGCATTGTCCTGGTCCTCCGTAAGCAAAAATGGAAAACGCTTCCGGATCCGGCTGTCTATCTTGTCGCTGTGTTTCATCGCAACAGCCGACGAAAAATGCCTGCACCGATATCGCCGAAGAGCTAATCCCAACTGCATCAGAAAAAGTTCGTCGTACTTAAGCCGCCGCTTTGCGCGGGCCAGCTTCTGCTCATCGGGCGGCAGATGTATCCATGCGAAGGCATCCTTTCTGGTGACAAGATTTGTGCTTCGGCGGAACTCATCGTCGAAGAATTCTTCCACAAGTTCGTCGAGCTTATCAAGCACGGGCCGAATTATCCGCTTTATCTGCATACTGCTCAAGCCCGCCGCCGCCGGATAGACGCCGCCGCCGAAATACTCGTCGGGCTTCGAACAGTCCTTGTCCAGCACCAGAAATTTCGGATTGGTCAACTGCAACTGGTGCTTGTACAGGCTCACCCTGCCCGATGCCATTATGACCTGCCCCGGCTGCAACTGGCTGCGAAGATACCCGCCGTGAAACCAGACTATCCTGCATGTGCCCGTCTCATCAGAAAGATAGACCTCGAACATCGACTGACGCTGAAACTGCTGGTAATCCGTCGACTCAATCAGCCCCACAATGCTAACCGTCTTCTCGGGCCTTATCTGATTTATCTTCACCGATTTCGGTGTGAACATCCAATTGCGAGGATAATACTCGAGCAAATCCCCAACAGTTTGCACCCCAAGCTGGGCAAACTTCTGCGCCCTTGCAGGCCCAACCCCCTTGAGATACTGAACCGGCATCGACAAATCTGGCTTGCGTGTTGTCCTTTGCGTGCCAAGCCTGGCAAACTTTTGCGCCTTTGCAGGCCCAACGCCCTTAAGGTACTGAACCGTCATTGGCGAGCCTGTCTTTTGTGTCGTCTTTTGCCCTGTAGAATCCATTCCGAACCCAAAATCAATCTGCTGCGAAACCGTATTTACCTATTAGCCTGACAAACCTACAGCCGCATATTACTTTTTCTGTAAGCTTTGAGCCAGATTTTTCACATACGAGCAGTTCCTGCAGCATCTGCGGGCCGACCGGCGCCACAATCAAACCCATGTCCGCGAGTTGTTCGACGAGCGGCTCGGGGATATTTGGCACAGCCGCGGTGACAATAATCCTGTCGAAAAGTTTCTGCTCGGGCCAGCCGCAACTTCCGTCACCGACGTAATACTCGACGTTGGCAATATCGAGTTTATTCAGTACAGACCGTGCCGACTCAGCTAATGGCTCGAGTTTTTCAACCGTATAAACCTTCTTTGCCAGCCCGCTCAGAATCGCAGTCTGGTATCCGCTGCCGGTTCCTATTTCCAGAACCTCGCAATCGGGATTAACACGCAATTCCTGCGTCATCAGGGCCACAATATACGGCTGGGAAATAGTCTGGCCCAGCCCGATGGGCAGTGGCGCATCACTGTACGCTCGTGACTTATCCTCCGGCCGCACAAAATGTTCACGTCGAATCTTCGCCATCGCGGCCAGCACGTTCACATCGGTAATATCCCGGCCTTTGAGGTTCCACTGAAGCATTCGCCGCCGCTCGCCGGCAAAAGCATCTTCTGTCTGCTCTGCGTCCATACCGATAATAATGACTTTTGCGGTTTCCTTTTGCAAACGAATTCTGTTTCAAATGAGTACCACGCCAACATGCCAAGCGCAAAGCCCAAAAAGAATTAGCAACAAGCTCGGAACTTACGCAGCATTGACTATTGAGCGGTATCGGCAATAATAGACCGGTATGAACGAGTCAACAAAAAGACTGATTGAGCTGGACAAGGAATACCTCTGGCATCCGTTTACACAGATGTCGCTTTGGCTTGAATCCGAACCTGTGATAATTGAATCAGCCGAGGGTTTCCACCTGACAGATACCGAAGGCAGACGCTACATCGACGGCGTAAGCTCGCTCTGGTGCAACGTTCACGGCCACCGGGTAAAGCAAATCGACGACGCCATAAAGGCCCAGATAGGTAAAGTATCGCACAGTACGCTCCTGGGACTCGGCCAGACAAAATCAATCGAACTGGCCGAGAAGCTTGTTGCCATAACACTAGCTGGGCTTGCGAAGGTGTTTTATTCCGACAGCGGCGCTACCGCCGTTGAAATCGCCCTGAAAATGGCATATCAGTACTTCCGGAACAAAGGGCAAAAAAAACGCACAAAATTCATCGCCCTGGAAAGTTCATACCACGGTGACACCATCGGTTCTGTCAGCATCGGCGGAATAGAGACCTTCCATTCAATCTTTCGTCCGCTGCTGTTCGAGACATTTTTCACTCCGCCGCCGCATCCGTATCGTTTCAACGGCACCAGCGAACAATGCGCAGCCTGTAGTCTCGACAATATCGAACAAATATTACAAGAAAGCGGTGCCGGAATTGTGGCGGTAGTAATGGAACCGCTGATTCAAGGGGCTGGCGGCATGATTGTCCATCCGAGCGGTTTCTTGAGAGAAGTTCGCCGACTCACACATAAATATGACGTGCTGCTGATTGCCGACGAGGTCGCAACGGGCTTCGGCAGAACCGGAACAATGTTTGCCTGCGAGCAGGAAAATGTCAGCCCCGACATCATGTGCCTGGCCAAAGGTCTCACCGGAGGATACCTGCCGCTTGCCGCGACGTTGACCACACAGGAAATCTTCGATGGCTTTTTAGGCTCAGCCGTCGAGCACAAAACCTTCTACCACGGCCATACGTACACCGGCAATGCCCTCGGCTGTGCGGCGGCACTGGCGAGCCTGGAATTGTTCGAGAAAAACAAGGTAATAGAATCGCTCGCGGCAAAAACTCAATTGATTGATAAGTATTTTGCGAAAATGGACTCCCTGCCTTTCGTTGGTGATGCACGCCATTATGGCTTAATGGGCGCCGTTGAAATCGTCGAGGACAAAACCACCAAGCAATCTTTTGCCGCTGAACTTACAATCGGCGCCAAGCTCTGCGCGTCGATGCGTTCGGCAGGGGTCATGCTTCGGCCGCTCGGCGACTGCGTCGTTGTTATGCCGCCGCCGGCTATCGGCCTGGATTTACTGGAACAACTGCTCGGCATTGTATACGATTCAATCGAAAGTGAACTGCCGCGAATTATCAGGAGAACGTGATGGCAATTAATCTGAACCTGCCCCAAAAAAACGGCCTTTTCATAACCGGCACCGACACCGGCGTCGGCAAAACGCTCATCGCAGGCGCTATTGCAAAGATTCTTAGCGGCGCGGGCCAAAAAGTCGGCGTATTCAAGCCGATTGCAACCGGCTGTCGTCGCACATGGGAAGGCCTCGTCGGCAGCGATACCGAGTTCCTCGCCCAGTGTGCCAACAGCGACCTCGAACTGAGCACAATCACGCCGGTAGGGTACACCACAGCGGCAGCACCTATCGTCAGTGCACAAATCGACGGGCCGCCGATGGATTTCAATGCCATTGCGGCGGCCTACAAACTAATATGCGAAAACAGCGACATAGTTATCGTCGAAGGAATCGGCGGCGTGCGAGTGCCGCTGACAAGTGAGTTCGACCTGCTGGCCCTGGCCGGCGAATTTAATTTGCCGATGGTCATAGTCGCCAGGACTAACCTCGGAACGATTAATCATACGCTCATGACAATCGACTGTATCAGGGCGGCAAAATTGAAAATCGCGGGCATAGTTATTAACGGCTACGACGCCCGCAGTGCTGCGGTTGCCGAAGAAACCGCCGAAGAGGTAATTGCACAGCTTAGCGGTGTGGACGTACTTGCCGTTGTGCCGTTCGATGAAACCGTCGACATCGAAGCCCGCACCACAGGAGAAATGGTCATTGCCTGCCTGTCACACTGCAATTGGGCAAAACTGGCCCGCACATGAACCACCCCCGCAATGCGAACCGCCTGCACAATTGCCAAACTTATGCATTTGCCAAAAGCCAGCTATTGATATACCATAAACAGTCTGTGAAATCCGCTCGCAAGAGCCTACTGCATAAAATGGAAATCTCAGGAAAGAAGAAATGACAGATCAACGAAAAACACACAACAACGTCATCCACGGCGGTGCCATCGGAGAGGTCAGACGCTACCTGGTCAATATCGACAGCGATTCGACGCCGCAGATTTCTACGGATTGCCTCGTGATAGGCGCCGGCATCGCCGGACTGCGAGCAGCTATTGAAGCAGCCGAAAACTGCAGGGTACTGCTGCTTTGTAAGTCTACTATCGACCAAAGTAACACATGGCACGCTCAGGGCGGTATCGCGTCGGTATTGAGCGACACTGATACATTCGAATCCCACATAACCGACACCATCAATACAGGTTGTGGAATCGGCGACGAAGAGGTTATCTCAATGGTGGTACGCCAGGGGCCGCAGCTTATTCTGCAACTTCTGGAATGGGGCACCGAGTTCGACAAGGTCGACGGCCATATTGCCGCCACACTTGAAGGAGGCCATAGCAAGCCGCGAATTGCGCACGCCCACGGCGATGAAACGGGACGCATAATCGCCCAGGCCCTCATAAACAAAGCAAGGCACTGCCCGAATATAAAAATCATGGAGAACTTTTACGTCATCGACCTGCTCACCAGCGATGACAACAGGTGCATTGGAATAACCGGTTGGGACGGTCGAAACGTGCAGATTATCCGCTCGGCAAATACGATCCTGGCAACCGGAGGCGCAGGACAACTCTACCGTGAAACCACAAACCCGGATGTGGCGACCGGTGACGGAATCGCTATCGCTTATCGCGCTGGGGCAGTCTTAAGAGACCTCGAGTTTATGCAGTTTCACCCGACAACTCTCTATATCGCCGGAGCATCGCGCGCACTGATTACCGAAACTCTCCGCGGCGAAGGCGGTGTTCTTCTCGACAAAAACGGCAACCGGTTTATGAAAGAATACGACCAGGCCGCCGAGCTTGCCCCTCGAGACATAGTCAGCAGGGCAATCCTCGCTCATATGCTGAAAACCAACTCCACCCATGTTTACCTCGATGTTCGCCACCTCGATAGAGAATACTTCGCAAAAAGATTTCCTCATATTTTCGAGCTTTGCGAGAGTTTCGATATTGACATAAGCAATGACTTAATCCCGGTTCGCCCCAGCGCGCACTATATGGTAGGAGGTGTTAAGGTAGACTGCTCGGCCGCAACAAGTATCGATAATCTCTACGCCTGCGGAGAAATCGCTTCCACGGGCTTGCACGGCGCCAACAGACTCGGCAGCAATTCACTGCTTGAAGGATTGGCATACGGCAAAACTGCAGGACAAATGGCATCGCGGCGTATCGAGATGATATCACCTTTGCCAAAGCAAGGGCCTCTCAAGTACCAAATCCCCGATTCAGGGCGTACCCGTTTGGATACATCCGATGTCAGAAATTCACTGCGTGCCCTGATGTGGCGAAATGTCGGCATCACGCGAAAAACGCAGCCGCTCATCGAAGCACAGGAAATTATCAGATTCTGGCAGCGATACGTCATGGACAAGGTCTTCGATTCACCCCAGGGATGGGAATGTCAGAACATGCTCACCTCCGCCCTGCTTATGGCCGGCGCCGCCGAACTCAGAAAAGAAAGCCGAGGCGTCCACTTTAGAAGCGATTTCCCCAAAAGGGATGACGAAGACTTCAAAAAACACATCGAAATCCGGCGATGAGCTGGAAAATTTGGTGAACTTCTGCTATAATTACCTGTAGTTCGTTACGTAAGTTCACAGGGCAAAGGATAATGGATTTAGAGAGCGGGTTGGACGGTCGCCGGCTCATTAGTGGGCCGGAGGAAAGTCCGAGCAGGGTAGGGCACGGTGATGGCTAACAGCCACCGGGGACCGAATCTCGCTTCAGCACTTTGTGCCGAATCGTCTGAAGGGAACCTTAGGGAAAGTGCCACAGAAAACACACAGCCGATGGCCTCATTGAGGCACAGGCAAAGGTGAAAAGGTGCGGTAAGAGCGCACCGCGGCGTTGGTGACAACGTCGGCATGGTAAACCCCACCGCCTGCAAGACCAAGACGCTGGCGCCCGGCCCGGGCATTAACAGCAGGTAGGTCGCATGCCGATATTCGGCAGAGCCGGTCGGTAACGACCGGTCAAGATAAATGGCCGTCGCCCATCCTTGTGGTGGGATACAGAACTCGGCTTACAGACCCGCTCTCTTTTTTTGGTTTTAGCCGTGCCTGCTTCAACCACCCGGAAACACTGCGCACTGAGGCTTCAAATCAATTGAATCTCCGTTGCAGGCTGCTCCAAATCCTCCGGCTTTTCGAAACCCTTCGCCGCCGAACCCAGTCTCGTTCTGATTTTGACGATGTCGCCCTCAACAACCATTTGCAGCCGGCCTTTGCCGAAACTAAGCTGGCTAAACTCGATGCCGCCGCGGTCAGGCAGCCTGGACGCCAGGACAGGGGAATTGTCAAGCTCAACCAAAGCCGCCTCCAGCACCTGGTTGATAAGCATGGCATTGATATTAACCAGTTTGTTGTCGGGGCCGACCTCGGTTCTATCTTTCAGGGCGTTTTCCCGGACACGTCTGAGTATCGCGATTCTTCGCGCATTCTCGTTGGCGTATGGCTCGGCTAATACCCGGCTCTGCAGCACTATTTCGCAGTCAAAGCTAAGATATTTCTTCGGATCATCCATCAGCCCCGGCGTGTCATCAACAATCAAGATGTACTTTCTCTGTGCCGTGAGGGTATTTTCGTCGAAGGCGACCATTTTCAGCCAGCTCTTGTGGCCCTGTTTCTTCTCTCCGGCGCAAGCGACAACGCTTTGGCTCGTGCTGAGCAGTTCATAGTCCGGCAGGGCAATCGTATTGAGCACGTCGGAACTGCTGCTGACCTTTAATACTGTCTGGTCGTAGCCCAGCCGAAGCTCCCAGTTATAGGGAGGCCCTTCCGGTAAAAGTCGCCGGGCAGTGGCGCAGCCGGACGAATGCACCAGAATAAAACCACACACAAAAGACAAAAGAACGCAAGATATGGGCCACTTATGACCGCTGCCATTTTCGTTTCCTGCCGAGTTCACAGCATCGCCCTTTCAATCGTGTTTCAAAACTCGATTTGTGCTTATACCTTCTTGGTGTCAATCCACTTCATCATCGAGCGAAGTTTTCCGCCGACCTGCTCAATCTGACTGTCGTGGTCTTTGTCGTACAGTTGGTTAAAGTTTTTCAAACCAGCTCGATATTCATCGACCCATTCTTTGGCAAATTTGCCTTCTGTGATTTCCGACAGAATCTTCTTCATCTCGGCCCTGGTCTGGTCGGTAATAATCCTCGGCCCGCGTGTCAGGTCGCCATACTCAGCCGTATTGGAAATGCTGTACCTCATATAGCTCAGTCCGCCCTGGTACATCAGGTCAACTATCAGCTTAACTTCATGCATACATTCGAAGTATGCTATCTCCGGCTGATAACCTGCTTCCACGAGCGTTTCGAAGCCGGCTTTGATAAGCGCAGTCAAACCGCCGCAGAGAACCACCTGTTCGCCGAAAAGGTCCGTCTCGGTCTCTTCCTTGTACGTCGTCTCGATGACGCCGGCCCTTGCTCCGCCGATACCATTTGCCCATGCCAGTGCAATCGCTTTGGCTTGGCCGGTGGGGTCCTGCTCAATAGCGACGAGATTCGGCACACCGCCGCCCTTGACGTACTCGCTGCGAACGAGATGGCCGGGTCCCTTCGGTGCAATCATCACAACATTAACATCTTTCGGCGGCATAATGTACTTGAAATGGATATTGAACCCGTGGCAGAAACCAAGGGTCTGGCCTGCGACAAGATTCGGCCCGATTTGATTTTTGTAGACCTGTGCCTGAACCTCATCCGGGACAGTCACGATAACCAATGTCGCGCCGGCCATAGCCGTTTTTATGTCACCCGGCGAAAACCCATGCTCGGTCGCCAGTTCGAAATTGTCCGTACCTTCAAGCTCGGCGACCGCCACTTCAATACCGCTATCGCGCAGATTAAGACTGTGTGCGTGGCCCTGGCTGCCGTAACCGATAACCGCCACTTTTTTACCCTTCAATGCGTCTATCGGTGCGTCCTGCTCGTAATGAATCTTCAATGCCATGATTACCAACTCCTTGCTTCACAAATGAAAATTACTGCTTCCTAAGGCCCGCGTTGAGCCAAACAACGACTAAAAACTTCCAACACAAGCGACTATTATAGAGCAAACACGGTATCAGGCAAGCTATTTTGTGCGGTTTTGCCCATTGATGGGTGCATCCTGCGTATATAGAAGCCATCGGAAAACCTGATTTGGGTTTGAAATTGGTTTTGATTGGGTTTGTTTTTCCCTTGTGACCAAGTGTCCATTTTGGCGCAACTCTTTGATATGGTGATGGTTAGATGGACTTGACTTTTTTGGAAATTGGGTTTGTTTTGCATAAAAGGGGTTTGCTTTGTGGTTAAGATAGGCAGTGTGGGTAGGTATGGAGGCCTTTGTGAGGAGAAACCCGACGAATAAATCGTCGGGCTAAGATTGTTTGTTGCGATTGTAATCATGGTCTTGATGCTCGAATCTCGATACTGTTGTTTGGGGTGCTTGAAAAACACGCCCCCCATAAAAGGCGAACTTGCGTATTTGTGTCGAAAAGTCGGGTGTTCATAGAGGATTGATGGGACGTAACGGCTTGTACAGACAAGAATTGCAATAATCTTACAAGAAACCTGTGTTGGTTAAGAAGCCTGCGCAGTTGATTGATTCCTGGAAGTTAGGGATATTCGATGTTGATGATTGATTATTGGGTAGAAATGGGGAGGGAAATTGAGAATTAAAGCGCAAATAACGAAATGACCAAAAAAACTGAAAGAACAGAAGAAAACCAGAGAATTTAACCAAGAAGGGCACAGAGAATACGAAGGTGCTTGAGTGATCAAAACTGCTCGTCGCCTTCTTTAACGCGAAAGGGCTCTTGACGTATCTGATTCGTCGGACGATTCAACGCGTGCAGTACATACCCCGCAAGTACCACTTTCCACGGCCCGTTACCCTCAAGCCCCCAACAAAGTAAAAGGTCTGGATGTCTCTCGGCCTCAGGATATGCCGATATAATTGTCTGTCTATCTACCGCCGGCAATACATCTTCGTCAATATCTAACAGTTCAATGTTTACCTGACGGTGTCCATCCAGCACAAAGCCCGCACAACTATATCGTCGGTAACGACGGACACCTGTATTTGAATCATACTCATCTTTCCAGGGTGGATGGATCACATATTGGTTTCGCCAAGATATTGGGGACTCATCAGTAACTTTCTCGACCCAAGCTTCGACCTGCTTTCTCTCATCATTTGTTAACGGAATATGGCCAGCTACATGCACTGTAATTGCATCCCCCTGCTTCAACGGCGGTCGCATATGAACTGCACTGACTCTACCACCCCTTTCGACAGAGCACCTATCTTCATCAAGTAATGCCACATGCGTTACGAAATGTTCTATACTCTCAGACCGTTTCCCCACTACATCATAACGTGACAAAGTTTTCGGTCCTTGAGTAAGATCAATAACCGGCATCCGATCCTCCGGAAGCAGATGAATCACTCACATCGAGCGTCTGAATGATTCTGTCGAGCAATTTTCGAGGTTGGTCCGCAACGGGAACAGGACGGCTCGACCAAATGCTTTGAAGTTCGCGGAGTTCGCGGAGCGTTTGTTTAGTGAACCAAGCTACATCCAGGCTCCGGATGTATTCGACAATTCTATAGACCTCACTGCTCGCCATTGCTGCAAGTGCATAGATAGCCAACTGCGCAATGGCCGCGCTTCGACTTGAGGTAATGGCATACCGATTCCGCACGATTTCCGCGGCTGGATAAACCTCGACAGCTAAGTCCTGATGTTCATCCACCTCTTCCGGAGGCTGAGCCTCGAAGATTCGACCAAGCATCTTTACCGTGACCAGACTCGTCTCGATAGAGTGCCCCGGCTCCAACAAGGGAACCAAGCGATCTGCATCATCCGGGCGAAGCATCGACGCTCCAGTCCGTATTGCCGACCAAACGACGGCCTCGTCTTGTGGATCACTGCTGTCGCGATATCTTTGAGCAAAACTTAACAACCAGGGAGCAAGTTGCTCGCTCTGAGCGACGGTGAAACCGGTGTCCTCGGCAATAAGGATCATCTCGCGAAGATGCGGCATGTCAGATTCAGATTTTGGATCCAGGATCGCGGAGGCGAGTTGGTCTGCAGTCCAATGCGAGAGATCATCGGCTGTTTCGTCAACGGGTTGACCACCGATTTGTTCGTGAACGGCTACAAAATCAATCGGTTCTTCAACGTCAGGACTATACTCTAACTCCCAATGAAGATTTAACACCATTTTTTCGTACTGCTGCATCGCTCGATTAAGAATAGCCTTAATATCTTTGCTTGTAGTTAATTGAGGAGCAGTAGTGTAATCGGATTGACTGTCTCCTCTCTTTTTATATGTTCCGCTGATTCTCATACCATCAAGATAAGCTATTATTTGATCTTCTGCGGGAATGTAGTATTGATAACAACCATAGCCTTTTATCAATTCCGCTTTGTCTATGCCAGAATATCTACGTTCTTGTGTTGGCTGTAACTGAGTCCCATACTTTGTGGGCATGTCAGACATCACTTGGCTCCTTTTGAGGGGTGCGGGTCAATGGTAAGTCGGGCAGCCCGCCGGGCAGCCATGTTTCGATAGATTGGCGCAGGGTCTGAAGTTTGCTCTTTGCCTTTTTCGCTTTTTCCGCTAAGTCGATAACCTGTTGGTGTGTTAATTCTGCTTCGAAGGCATTTGGCAGGCCGTCCTCACCGGTAGCAACAAGGTGCAGGCGCGTGTATGGCATCATCCCTTCTATATTTTTTCGGTTCTCGTCAAAAATCGGCCTGATGTCACAGATCAACTCGACCGTTTCCAGTTGCTGACCGGTAGTTTTCGCCAGACGCTCGGCCTTGTGAAACCGAGCAAGAGATGGATAGGGCCGAATCAAGATCTTCAATTGCCGCTTCAGGTGTTGGCGCTCCTTCTGGTCAAAGGGGAAGTCTTCCTCTTTGCTTCTCTCTTCCAAGGATGTCACCAGCCGCTCAACCTGGGACGGATCAATGTGCATAATGATCCTCCGCACCGCTTCAGCCGTGTTGGGGTCGTCGACAACTTTGCGGATAATTGCCAGCAGAGTCTTGGGATAGAGGAATCCTCGGGGTTCGCTCAGATGCTTAGAAAGCTCATCGAGCATTTCATCCGACAGACATAGGATTGCCTTCAAGTCGTCCAAGATTCTTTCACGGGCGGTTTCAAATGGAAGGCCTCGAATGTAGAAAACCGGCTCTGTCATAGTGCACCACTATAGTCTTAGGGTATTTAGTTAGAATTCGCTTCCTGCTCCACAGTACTGCACTGTGGATATTGTTTCGGCTCGACAATCTACCAAAGTATACTTCTTATCGGTCATTTAGCAAGTGTGAATTCAAAAAAAAACGCCCCAGCCCCTTCCTCATTTACTCTGTAACACGGCAGAGAGGCGGCTACGGCTTGGTTTTGGTCTGGCGGGGCATGGCAATTGTTCCGGTTCTGACCACGCTCTTGATGCCGTAAGGTCTGCATGTCTCGATGAAGGCCTCAATCTTCGACTCCGGGCCGCTGACCTCGACCATAAGCTGCCTGGGACCTATATCAACCACCTTGGCCCGGAATATGTCGATAAGCGATTGAACTTCAGGACGCTTCTCGGGAGGCACCGAGATGCTTATAAGCATCAAGTCTCGAACCACAGCCGGCTGGCCCACAAAATCCTGAACCTTAACAACCGGAATAATTTTGGCCAACTGTTTGCGAACCTGTTCGAGAACACGGTCGTCGCCGACGACAACTATCGTCATCCGGCTCAGCAGCGGGTCTTCCGTGCGACCGACCGCAAGCGAATCGATATTAAACGCCCTGGCGGCAAACATCCCTGCAACATGTGCCAAAACGCCCGGCTTGTTCTCAACCAATGCACTAATTATATGTTTCATCGTAATGCCCCGATTCGAATCTCTGGTTTTTAAGACAAGCCTTACGCCATACTTTCCAAAATGTCAAGGCCGTCCATTTCGCTGATGCTCTTGCCCGCAGGAACCATAGGCCAAACATTTTCCTCCGGCTCCACCCGAAAATCAACCACGCAAGGCCCCTTCTCCTTTAGCATTTGGCTGACGACCTTCGGCACATCAGCCTTTTTATCACACGAAAGTCCAACTGCACCGAGGGCACGAGCGACCTCGGCATAATCCGGATTGGACAAATGAGTATGCGAATAGCGCTTGTCGTAGAAAAGCTCCTGCCACTGACGAACCATTCCCATATAACCATTATTCAGAATGCACACCTTTACCGGCAGTTTATACTCGACGGCTGTGCTCAACTCGGTCATGGTCATATTGAAACTGTGGTCGCCGTCAATATCCACAACCGTCGCATCCGGCTTTGCTATTTGGGCACCGATGGCGGCCGGCAGCCCGAATCCCATCGTCCCAAGTCCACCTGAGCTTATGAACTGTCTTGGCATGCTGTAACGGTAAAACTGCGCCGCCCACATCTGATTCTGGCCTACGCCGGTAGTGACGATGGCCTTACCCTCGGTCTGGCGGCAAATCTCCTCAATTACGTACTGGGGTTTGATTGACGAGGAGTTATTATCATATTGAAACGGAAACTTCTTCTTCCACTGCGAGATTTTGTCGAACCACTGAGTCCTTTGGCGATGCTTTACCTCTTCGGCCAACTCGGACAGGATGGTCCCTGCGTCTCCCACGACGGGAATATCGACGTAAACGTTCTTTGAAATACTCGACGGGTCAATATCAATATGTATTATCTTTGCATTCGGCGCAAAGGTTTTGACCTTGCCTGTTACCCTGTCGTCAAAACGAGCGCCCACGGCAATCAATAAGTCGCATTCCTGTACGGCGTAATTGGCATAGGCCGAGCCGTGCATCCCAAGCATGTCCAGAGACTCAGGTTTATTCTGGTCGTAACTGCCAAGGCCTAACAGCGTTGTTGTTACCGGAATATTCGCCTTATCCGCTACCGTCCTTAGCTCATCGCTTGCGTTTGCGCTGATAATCCCACCACCGACATAAAGTACGGGCCTGTCAGATTCATTGATGGCTTTGGCGACCATGGAGATCTGCCTTTTGTGGCCTTTGGCCTGAATGTGATAACCCGGCAGTTCCATCTTTACCGGCCCGGCGGACGCGTATTTGGCAACCGATACGTCAACAGGAATATCTACGAGCACCGGACCGCACCTGCCCGTCGAAGCGATATGAAAGGCCTCGCAAATTACTCGCTCCAGGTCCTTAACATCCTTGACTATACAGTTGTACTTTGTCACCGGGCGAGTAATGCCGGTGGTGTCGGCCTCCTGGAAGGCGTCGTTGCCGATAAGCTCGGTGCGTACCTGTCCTGTAAGGGCGACTATGGGCACGGAATCCATCATTGCGGTGGCAAGGCCTGTAACGATATTGCAGGCCCCCGGACCGCTGGTGGTCACTATGACGCCCACTTTGCCGCTGGCGCGTGCATAGCCATCGGCCATGTGGCAGCCTCCCTGCTCGTGACGCGGATTTATGAAGTTTATTGGCGCATCATACAGACAGTCGAACAAAGGCAGAACAACGCCGCCGGTATAGCCGAACATCGTATCGACACCCTGGCTGATAAGCGTATCGACGATTATCCTGGCACCGGTTTTTTCGAGGGAATGATTGGCTGAATCAGCCGAAGAACCACGCTTGGACTTCACTTTTTTGCTCCTTTCCCTGACAAACAGCACATTGTTATTCCGGTCAACTATGACTCCATCGGGCCGCTCCGGAAAACCAACTGCCTTTGTTCATAAAAGCAGTCTCGCTTTTCGAAGGTCATAAACCCTGCCATAGTCCCGTAACCACCCCGCTGCACGGGGCATCTCAGGTCCGTATTTACGTGTTTTCACATAAATACTAAAAATCTATTATACAAAGGCCTCCGGCCCTGTGTCAACTGTTTTCGGCAAATTTTAGCTCCCCTGATAACAAATAAGTCCTTGCCACCCAAATAAAACCGCTCGAAAAGGCTGAAAACTGCTGGTTCGAAAAGGGAAACACTGTTATAATAACCCATACGAATATATTTTAGGAGATTTTTTATGTGCGAGCAATGCGGCTGTGGGCAAAGCGAACCCGTTAGTACGTTCGAAGACAAAGTCAAAGAAGTAATTGAAGGCATCAGACCGGCCCTGCAGGATCACGGTGGCGATATCGAACTGGTTGGAACCGACAACGACAACAACGTAAAGGTTCGCCTCCAGGGCGCCTGCCATGGTTGCCCCAGCGCCGCCATGACCATGAGACTGGGCGTCGAAAGAATCCTCAAAGAAAAAGTGCCCGAGGTAAACGGCGTCATTGCCGTAGATTAGGCATTCTGCCGGCAGCGTCGGCAGTTTGATTCATCTGTCCTTTTGTAAATGCTCGGCAATTGCCGCCGGCGTCGGCTGCTCTATCACCCCGCATTCTGTGATAATCGCCGTGATATCACTCGCTTCGGTAATATCAAAGGCCGGATTATATACGCCGACACCCTCCGGAGCCACCGGGACGCCTGCAAAAGATGTTACCTCTGCGGCATCTCTCTGCTCGATGGGTATCTGCGACCCGTCCGACAAGCTCAGGTCGAAAGTGCTCGAAGGTGCCGCGATATAAAAGGGTATCTTGTGCTCCCGTGCCAGGATGCTCAGGCTATAGGTACCTATCTTGTTGGCCGTGTCACCGTTGCGGGCAATTCGGTCGGCGCCGGTTATTACCGCGCTGATAAGTCCCTGCTTCATCAGCCAGCCGGCCATATTATCGCACACAACCGTAACATCAATGCCCGCCTGCTTCAGTTCCCACGCCGTCAACCGGGCACCCTGTAGTAAAGGCCGTGTCTCATCGGCGTAAACCTTGAAGGTTTTGCCCCTTTTGTGCGCCTCGAACAAAACCGACAGTGCCGTACCCTGGCCGGCCGTCGCCAGTGCGCCAGCGTTGCAGTGTGTCAAAACACCTGCCCCATCTTTGATAAATCTCTCGCCGTTCTCGCCTATCCGCCTGCACATCTCCACATCTTCCTGCCGTATAGCCTCAGCCTCGTCCAGGACCGCCTGCCGCAGCGTTTCAATACTTGCCGCGCCTTTCGAATCGGCGCTTCGCCGCACCCTTTGCAAAGCCCAGGAAAGATTCACCGCCGTAGGCCGTGACGACGCTAAGTACTCGCACGCTTCGCTCACAACCGATAGTGCACGCGCTGTATCATCGTTCAGCCCCAACTTCTGCATCGCCAGCACCGGCCCATAGGCCGCCGCCGCACCGATAGCCGGTGCACCTCGCACAGCAAGGGTCTTTATCGCATCATAAAGCTGCTCAACGCTGCGGCATTGCAGCTTGACAAATTCCCCCGGCAGTCGCCGCTGGTCAATCAGTTCGAGAAAACCATCAACACCGCCAACCCATTTAAGCGTTTCAACAATCATAACAAACTATTGGCCTGAGCGACACAAGGCAGAGCACCGTACCCAAACCAACAAACAACTCACCACAGTTCAGAAAGCATTATATCATAAACTGCTTTCAAGCCAATACCTTGCCATCATGCTGAAATCCAAAGCGTTGACAAGGCCGTCTTGGTTGATGTCCGCTTTTTTCGACAGTATTGAATTGGGGATTTTACCTACAATCACGATACAATCACCGCCTTCTATCGGCGTCCCGTCTCCCATGTTGCCCGTCAATGCCAAACTCAATCCATCACCGCTTGCCAAATCATCCGCTATCAATGCCAATGCCTCAACAATATCCTGCGTTTTGAATTTCAGCACCAGGTCCGCGTAGCCGTCACCGCCCGCTTCACTGCAATCACACTCATTGCCGTCCACCACCGGGGCCGCAACATCCTCGATAGCGCTGCGAACAGCCGTAACTCCCTCCAGCCTTATCGAAGCAATGTCTATCGCAGCTACGTCAAAAGCCTCACTGCCAAGAATCGCAACCGGCAGTACACCTCTGCTCTTGAGATTCAAAGGATTCGGACAACTGCCCGGCTTGACATCAACCGCAACTTCCAGCGGTACGACCGGCAATACCAGGTATGGGTAAGTCTCGTTTTCGACAATTTCCCAAATCTCGAAAAAGTCCCACTCGGCAAACGTCGCCTGCTGCATCATTTGCTCGGTTGTCCTCGGGCTTCCCCCGCAAGAACTCGAAGAAGCACCATTCGTGCTGTCCCAGTAGCAATTCCTGATTATTGGATGTCGGTAGTTGTGGCCAATGAGGGCTTTGCCATAGCCTGCGGAATAGCAATAGTGCACCTGCGAACCATCGGCATCTCCGAGGAGGTTGCCCTGCTTGCTCCCTGTTCCCGTCACCGTACCAAGAGAATACGAATTCAGGAGAACCGCTACCGGCCCTGCGTCCACACCGCGCAGATACCCAACCAGACCTCCAACCTGACTCCTACCTCCGGCACTGACATCGACATCCGCCCAGCAGCGTTCGACTCTTGAACCTGTCCGCACGTTTCCAATCAGTCCGCCGCCCCTGCCCCCGGAAGAGCCTGGCTTAAGAGTAACGCTGCCCGTCGCAGAACAGAAAGTGACAACCGTCTCATTGTTGGCATTGGCCGCAAGAGTTCCTCCGTACATGTCGAAGGTGACGCTTGCATTTGTCAGGTGCACGTTTGTAATCACCGCACCATCGAGAGTGCCGAACAAACCTTGATGCACTTCGTTGATCCTGTTTATCAAAAGCCCGTCAATGCTGCGTCCCATGCCATCCAGAACACCCATAAAGGGCGACGTCGCAGGACCGATCGGCACAAATCCCTCACCGCCGTTCCAGTTTTCCGTGTCCCAGGCGTCAATGTCGCCGCCCAACACATAGTACGCACACGGATCATTATTCATCTCCTGAAGCTGACCCACATTGGTAATAACATAAGGTGCAGACTCGATGCCCGAACCCGAACCACTAAAACCATAAGCCGTGGAAAAAACCGTCAAAAACAATACAGCCGCACAGCACAAGAATCCTGCAAGTTTACTTTCCATTTTCTTTTCCTCTTGGAATAAACTAAACACAGTTCAGGAAGTACCATATCATAAACTGGTTTCAAGCCAATATTTTGCCATCATGCTGAAATCCAAAGCGTTAACAAGCCCGTCCCCGTTGAGATCCGATTTCCTCGACAGTATCCAGTTGGGAATTTTACCTACAATCACGATACAATCACCGCCTTCTATCGGCGTCCCGTCTCCCATGTTGCCCGTCAATGCCAAACTCAATCCATCACCGCTTGCCAAATCATCTGCTATCGATGCCAATGCCTCGACAATATCCTGTGTCTTGAATTTCAGCATCAGGTCCGCGTAACCGTCACCGCCCGCTTCACTGCAATCACACTCATTGCCATCCACAACCGGCCGCGAGACATCCTCGATACTGCTGCGAACAGCCGTCACTCCCTCAAGCCTTATCGAAGCAATGTCTATCGTTTCTACGTCAAAATCCTCACTGCCAAGAATCGCAACCGGCAGCACACCTCTGCTCTTGAGATTCAAAGGATTAGGACAACTGCCCGGCTTGATATCAACTGCAACCGTAAGTGGAGCATAAGGTGCAATACGTGTGACGACTACTACTGCTCCATCCTGCAGATATTCACCCACATACAATGCGCCATCGGGTCCAAATGCCATACCGCGAGGGTAAAGCCCACTGAGCGTGGCAAACTCTGTTGCCGTGCCGTCCGGACTGACTCTCCAGAGCAAATCCGGCTCGTCAAAGGCAGACCTTCCTATAACGAACATGTCACCATCGAAGCCGTCTGCCGGGTCGAAATCCACGTTGTGAGCCTGGACTATCGTCGGAGCAAAACGGCTCGCACTGCCGTACTGGTCCATGTTAAAGACGCCGCTGACGTGGGGCTGGCCGGCAGTGAAAGCCGATGCTATGTAGAGCAGGTTGCCGTAGTTCCCAATGTTGTCAAAGGTGACGTTGTGCGGCCCACCGCCATCGATATGTGTCGGCCAGTTGGAAAACAATGCAACGCTGCCGTCCGGATGCACCACGTAAGTATGGTCCACGCAACCAGTTGTTGTGTACATCAAGCCGTCATGGTCAAGCCCCAGAGGGCCGGCGCAGTATCTTGAAGCAAAACCCTCAACTGTTCCATCAAGGTGCACCCTGACAACGCCCGTATCGGTCACTGCCACATAAAGATAATCACCGTAGGCTGTCCCGCCTGCCCAGACCAAGCCCGTAGGACGACCAAGGCCCGTGGCAACTTCTTCGGCTATCCCATCGGGACTAATCCGCCATAACGACCTGTCATTTATCTGGGTCGCATACAAGTTGCCGTCCGGCACAAAGACCATGTCCCAGGGGCTTCGGTCTATACCGGAATCCGAATAAACACCATAGACTTCAGCAACATAGTCTGCTTCGAGAACTTCCAGCGCGTCTGCACAATCGGGAACAACCAGAACAACCGAAAGCAAGAGAAAAACTACCAAATAGAGCCCTCTGCCACACATCTTCTTCCTCCTTCCCCTAATCCGGGATTTTCTGAATGAAATTGTATATCCGAAGCATCGATGTACCGCCAAGCCTGTTGCTCTAAATATTACCAGATATGTTCCGATAATGCAAGCCTTTTCGGCTGCTTCCTGAAGTTTTTTTGCCCCTTTTTTGTTCCCGGCGTGTGGGGATGATTCGCGAGATTATGGCTGGGCATTCAGGACTGCCCGTCTTCGATATGGCCAATAAATGGCCTGGAACCTGCCTCGGATAGCCCCAAGTGAGATTGAACCATAATCCCTACTATCCCTCGTATAATCTCGGTTATCTCCCATGACAAAACAATGATATGCAGGTCCATCCAAGGCCCTGTCTCAGCGTTCAATCTACCCAGTTATACACCCAACTACCCCGAAAGTTCCATACATCCCCAAAAAAGTGCTCTCTCCTGAATGATAATTGCTGTTGCGGGTTTGGCAGGGGGGGGCGGGTTGCGGCGCATGCTGTTGTTTCTGCCCGGCCTTTACGCCACTGTTTTGCTCTTTTTGCCTTTGTGGGATTTCAGTTTGGCTTTCAGGTACTTCGCGGTATAGCTTTTGCCGTTGGTGATAATCTCCTCCGGTGAACCCTGGGCCACAACTTCGCCACCTTTATCGCCGCCTTCGGGGCCGAGGTCGATTATGTAGTCAGCCATCTTGATAACGTCGAGATTGTGCTCAATCACAACGACCGTATTGCCGCAGTCCGTCAAGCGCTGCAGAACGTTTAAGAGGTTGTGAATATCGGCAAAGTGCAGACCGGTAGTCGGCTCATCGAGCACGTAAAGCGTGTGGCCTGTGGCTGCTTTACCCAATTCAGCCGCAAGTTTGACGCGCTGCGCTTCGCCGCCCGAAAGCGTCGTCGATGCCTGCCCCAACTGCATATACCCCATACCAACATCATTTAGCGTCTGCAGCGAACATGCAATCCTGGGGAAATTCGCGAAAAAATGAAGCGCCTCCTCGACCCGCATGTTCAGTACGTCGGCGATATTCCTGCCCCTGTACGTAACCTGCAGTGTTTCAGGATTGTATCTGCTGCCTTTGCAGCTATGGCATGTGACGTAAACATCCGGCAAAAAGTGCATCTCTATCTTTTTTGTCCCCTGTCCCCTGCAGGACTCGCATCGGCCGCCCTTAACGTTGAAGCTGAACCGGCCCGGCTTATAGCCGCGAATCTTCGCCTCTCGCGTCATCGAGAACAATTTCCTCATCAAATCAAACACGCCGGTATACGTTGCGGGGTTGCTGCGTGGAGTCTTGCCGATGGGTGACTGGTCGATCTCTATAACTTTGTCAATTTGCGAAACACCCAGAATGCTCTTGTGAGCGCCCGGTTTGTCACGCGAACCGTACAGCCGCCGCCTCAGCGCGCGCAGCATAATCTGGCTGACTAACGTACTCTTGCCGGAACCCGAAACACCGGTCACACAAGTGAAAACACCAAGCGGAAACTTCACATCAATCTTCTTGAGATTGTTCTCAGCGGCGGCCCGGACCTCGATGCATCTGCCAAGATTGTATTTGCGTCGCTTCAAGGGCAGCTTTATCTTCTTTCTGCCGCTGAGATAATCGCCTGTCAACGACCTGCGACAGTTGATAATATCCTTGACGGTGCCCTGGGCCACAACTTCGCCCCCTTGCGCTCCTGCGGCAGGACCAATATCTATTATGTGGTCGGCACTGTTGATAACATCTTCATCGTGCTCGACCACGATGACCGTATTGCCGATTTTGCTCAGCCGTCGCAGTATCCCCAACAGCCGATAGTTGTCACGTTTATGCAGACCTATCGTTGGTTCATCCAGAACGTAACACACGCCCACCAGGCCGCTGCCGACCTGCGTGGCCAGCCTGATACGCTGCGCCTCACCGCCGGAAAGTGTACTGCTTTTGCGGTCCAGCGTCAGATACCCCAGCCCAACGTCAACCATAAATTTCAGACGTGCCTTTATTCCCTTCAAAATCTGCGAGGCAATCACCGATCTTTCCTCGTCCAGTTTCAGCCTGCTGAAAAATCTCTGCGCCTTTTCAACGCTCAGCGTGCTCAGGGCGTATATGTTTTTGCCGCCAACGGTCACCATGATAGCCTCGGGCTTGAGCCTGGCACCGTTGCAACTGCGACATGGCTGCTCGGAAAGATAGCTGTGCAGCCTGGCCTTGACATACTCACTGCTGGTCGTTTTCCAACGCCGCGAAAGGTTCGGGATGACCCCCTCGAACGCAAAACCGTATGCCTTTCGTTCAGCACTGTCTGTGCCGTGCATCAGAATCTTTTTCACTTCCTGCGGTATTTGGTCGAATGGTGTCGATTTGCTGATACCTGCGCTCCGGCAGAACTTCTTTATGAGCCTGCTGTAGAAAATATTCATTCTTTTGCCGCCCTTTCGCCAGGCATCAATCGCGCCGTTTTCCAGCGAGCGGCTCTTGTCCGGAACAACCAAATCCGAATCGAACTCCAGTATTGTCCCCAGGCCGTCGCAACTGCTGCACGCACCGTAGGGACTGTTGAAACTGAACAGCCGAGGCGATAACTCCTCTAACGAGGCCTCCGGATGATCGGCGCAGGCAAACTTTTCGCTGTAGACAAGCTCCTTCCATTTCCCTGCGCCGTCGCCGGCGGCATCCTTCGGCCCCTGCACAAGCACCAGAAGCGAACCGTCAGCCAGCTTCAGGGCCGTTTCCAAAGAATCCGCCAGCCGCGTCCGAATCGAAGGCCTGATAATGAGCCTGTCGACGACTGCTGCGATACTATGTTTCTTGTTCTTGTCCAGCGGCGGAACATTGCGGACATCATAAATAATTCCATCAACACGCACCCGCACGAATCCTTCCCGGACAATACCGGCAAAAACATCCTTGTGCTCGCCTTTTCTGCCACGCACCAGCGGGGCGCAAACCTGCATCTTCGTGTTTTCCGGGCGAGCCAGTATCGATTCCACTATCTGCGAGCAGTGCTGGCTGGCGATTTCCTTGCCGCAAACCCAGCAGTGAGGCTGCCCAACGCGCGCAAAAAGCAGCCTGAAGTAATCATATATTTCGGTTGTCGTCGCAACCGTTGAGCGGGGGTTTGACCCGGCACGGCGCTGCTCTATCGCAATCGTCGGCGGAAGACCGGTGATTTCGCTTACCGCAGGTTTTTGCATCTGTTCCAGAAACTGCCGGGCGTAGGAACTGAGAGACTCGACGTACTTGCGTCGGCCCTCGGCGTAAATCGTATCGAACGCCAGCGAACTCTTGCCTGAGCCGCTGATACCGGTAACGGCGACGAGCTTATCACGCGGAACACTGAGGCTTATGTCCTTTAAGTTGTGCTCAGCGGCGCCGGTAATCCTGATTGCTTTTTCCGTTCTTTTGGCCATGAATCGCTTGTCTGCCTAAGACTACTACAAAAATGCGCAAAAACCCAAACTAACCATTGTACCAATAGCCACGGCAAAAACAAGAGCCTTTGCGGCATCTTTGGCTTATCGGATAAGCAAAAAGGCTTTTGGTTGCATAAAATCCGTGCTTCGATGCGTCATTTATGAGTATCTCGAAAGCAGTTTCAATATTTTATTAAATCTTTAACAAGAGGATGAATATGTTTGACAAGATTAAAATATGTTTGTTGTTTTCTGTAAGTTTGTTGCTTGCTAACGGTCTTTTGGCCGCCGGCGGCAATTATATCCAGCAGGGAGGCCCCGATGGGATAGTGAGCATAGAGGCCGAGAACTACGCCGCAAAACAGGCCGGCAAGGAAAATACATGGGAGCTTACTACGGAAAAGGAAGGTTTTTCCGGCACCGGCGCGCTGGCTGCACTGCCGGACAATGGCTCAAATGAGGATATCGACTACGGCGATTCGCCCAACACCGATTACAGGGTGAATTTTGTAAAGACGGGCAAACATTACGTCTGGGTCAGAGGATACGGACTCGAAAACGGTAACTCCTGCCATATCGACCTGGACCACAAGGAATTGAAAACCGCACAGGAAATTGATCTCGAGACAGGCGGATGGCAGTGGAATAATCAAGCCGAAGACGATGCCGCTTACCTCGATATCAAGACTGCCGGTATGCATATAGTAAGCCTTTGTATGCGGGAAGATGGGGCCATGGTCGATAAGATTATCCTGACGACCAACCCGAATTATAAGCCCGAGGGTATGGGGCTTGTTCAAAGCAGCGGCGGCGGCGTTATGAGTTTTGCCGTTTCTGAAATGAGTGGTGTTGAAACCGCCAGGAAACAGGTTGAAATCCCTGTAATACTGGCAAGCTCAGGTAAGGGTGAATTTTCCGTTGATTACATGGTGGTCGGCGGAACAGCAACTGCCAGGGATTATGTCCTTGAACCGGGCACGTTGAAATTCAAGGCTGGCCAGGACCAGCAGAATATCCGGCTCGGCATTATTCAGGATGAAGCCGACGAGGATGACGAAACCGTTGTGGTTAAGCTGTTGAATCCGAAAGGCAAGGACGCCCAACTGGGTTCTGTGAATACGTTTACTTACACCATCCTTGACCCAAGGCCGGTTGTTGAATTCGCTGCAGGTGTGAGCGGTGTTGCCGAAGAGGAAGGTTCTGCAAATGTGGCCTTGAAGCTGTCGGCTGCTTATGATAAACCCGTGACCGTAACTTACGCCGTCACGGGTGGGAGCGCCTCGGCGGATGATTACTCCATCAAGAGTAACACAGTTACTTTTAAGCCGGGCCGGACCAAAAGCAGTATCAAGATTACGGTCAAGGCCGACGGCATTGATGAGCCTACCGAGACCATCGGACTCAACTTGACCCAGGCCAAAAACGCAGTTCTAAAAGGCCTGAGTACGCACACCATCAGTATCTGTGCGAAAAGTTATGCGAAGCTCGGAGGTGCCTACTACTTCCGATACGCCAGCGGCGAAAGATGGGAAAAGTACGCCAAGGTCGGTAAAGACGCCGACGCGATGGTAAGAATCGGCGATGGTGACGACAGGCTGGTTTTCTGGCGTGGTGCAAGCTACCTGCCGTTTCTGGATACCGCCGCCGGCAAAAGTTATGTTGAAGTAGCTGTACCGCAAAATGGTGACGGGCAAGGCCGCAACTTCGATAAGATGTGCCAGCACGCACACATTCGCATCGTTGAGAACTCAGATGCCCGCGCAATCGTTGAATGGAGATACCTGCCTGATTTCGATAAACCGGATCTGCAGTGGTGGACCGAGGAATACTTTACCGTTTATCCGGATGGCGTTTGCTACAGGTCCATCAAGACCGGCACCGAAACCCTGAAAGAATATCAGGACCCCTCGCACGCAGTTGTGCAGCAGCTTCTGCTAACCGCCGACGGTATCTGCCCGCTGCCTAAGTCGTGGGTTAAGCCCATTGATTTGAAGTTGGACAGTTCTGCCTTGGCAAAATTTAGCGATATCGGATTCGACAGGACAAAAGGCAGCTATACGCTTGAGGCTAAATCAAGCGGCGTCTCAGCAAGAATCGGTTTTGAGGTTGCTTCGGATGTCTCCAATCCGGCACTGTTCGTAAAAGGCTGGGGCAGCGCAGGGGTTAAGGTCAGTGTTAACGGCAAGGCATTCGGCGCCGTCAAGGTTGGTTACGCCAAAGAGATGGACAACGACGATATGGTTCTGTGGTTCGGCAGTAATCTCAAGGCCGGTACAAAAGTCGTTATTGAACCGGTAGGCGGCAGCGCTCCGGTAGTTCGAGCGCCCGTTCGCGACCCTTATAAGTCGAAGGTTCCGCTGCTTCCTGAAAGCTCGAAGGACCCTGGGCCGTTCGGTGCGTTTTATAAGACACTGAAGTACTGGACCGAGTGGGATAATCCCCGCAGAATCGGCGATTATGCGGATGTCGTCGTACAGTTTGACCGGTCTATCAACAGGCTGGTGTTCTGGCGTGGGACTACTAATGTACCTCACTGGACAAATGAGCAGAATCACTGGTATGAAAATGAGTTTGTTGAACGAAGGGCCGGCGATTCCGGGCTTCCCGGCGGCTGCGCAGAGCCGATGCAGGACCACGACAGCCGGTTTTCCAATGTGAGGATTATTCAGAGCACACCGGCACGTGCGATTGTACACTGGCGATACTCGCCAATCGATCTCGGTAACAATATTCCGTTTATCGACAAAACGGGCTGGGGTGACTGGGTTGACGAGTATTACTATGTTTATCCGGATGAGACCTGCGTGCGAGACGCAACGCTTTACACATCGGTTCCCAATAAATTCAACGAGTGGCACGAGGCGATACCGCTGGTCAATCCCGGTACGATTCCTGAGGATTGTCTTGATATGCAGGCCTTCTCGATGGCTAACGCCAAAGGCCAGGCGATACTCTTCAACTTCGAAAAGAGTTTCCCGCCTAACAGTGATTTTAAGGACGGCTACAATATCATCCTGATAGGGATGAAAGGCAAGAGTAAGCCGTTTGCCATCTGCGAGTCGGCGGGTCAGTGGTTCGACCCAATCAGCAGGCCCGGTGACACGAGGTTCAATCATTACGACGACTGGCCGGCCTGGCCCAAGAAGTACAGAAGGGCCGACTGGGACAGAGACCCGGTGAATAATTATCGCATGTTCTGGAAGTTTCTGCCGTCGCATTCTTCGCTGATGCACCTCGACTGGGACAACTATGCCAGCGATTATGACGGCCCTGTTATATACCTGCGCAAAATACTTCTCAACGGCATGACGGGCATCAACGATGTCAAGTCGCTGATACCGCTTGATAAATACTGGGAAAATGCGCCGCTGGTTAAGGTTAGCGGCTATGGTTTCAGTTGGGCGGTTTTTGATAAGGCGCAGAAGGCGTATAAGCTTGACAGGCGGGTTAGCTGGGATAAGGAACTGGTTAATCACGACGACGACGATACACCCAATAAGGATGCCGACAAGGTTGAGTTGGAAGTGTTGGCGTCGAAAGATTCCCCCGTGCTTAATCCGTGCTTTATAATCAGGAACTGGCCTGCCGGTGCCAAGGCTCGGCTACTTATTGATGGTAAAGAAGTTGCGGCAGGTAAGGACTTCCGCCAGGGTATCGAGAGCAACTGGGGACAATGGGAAGCGGCACATTCGCTTGTTGTCTGGGCTTGTGCGCAAAGCGAGAAGCCGGTTAAGTTTACTATTGAGATGGTTAAGTAATACAACTCGGATAATCAGAGCCTAACTCCTTCGGCCGGGGCTTTTAGAAGCCCCGGCTGGGGCTGGGGCTGGCATCCGCAGGTCTTTGAAATTAACGGCGAGAGGCTGTGGTTTATCGAGAGGTAAGCCATGTGACTTGCCTGTTGCCGAATGATTATTAGAATGCCGGCTTTTCAAAAGGAAAGGGCTGCGAGCATCGTGCGTGCAGCCCCATTACCTTTAACCCGACTGAAACCATGCGGTTATAGCTTGTGGTGGGGGACTGTTACGGTAGCGGTCCCTGTCACAACATTTCCAGAATTGTCAACAGCCTGATAAGTCAGGGTATAGACCCTGCCGTTGCTGGTTCCGCTACGTTCGGCCCTGAGAGAGATAGAGCCGTCGTCACCTATTTGAATGTCATCCTTCGGATCTCCACCCCTCGGTCTGTTGTCATGCCCGGGCTCGAAAGTATTTGCCCTATCGCCTTCGTTCACCGTAATGCCTATCAGTGATACCTCCGGCGAATCGTCACAATTGTCGCTCACGATAATCGTAGGGACAATCATGACCATCTTGTGATTTGGCGGCCACAGGATCTCGGGCATCACAGATACGGTCAACTCAGGTACCGTATTGTCCTCTACCGTGATCACGACATAATTTGGCTCAGAATCCCGGCAACCATCATTCACAACCAACCGGACGCTGTGCTCCCCGACCGGAAGTTCAATTGTAGGCGCAACAGTGAAAACCGTGAACTCATTACCATTGATTGTCCAACTCCATGTGTAGGTAAGATCATCACCGTCAGGATCGTTGGAATCTGAACCATCCAATGGCACCTCGGCTGTGCAATCTGTACCAGCCGGATAGGATTGGTCCTCGCCGGCATCGGCTATGGGCGCTCTATTGCACGATATCGGCATAAGTGGATTCGCAGTCTCATACTCGCCCATAAGATACAAACAGGCCGACCCTGTCCAGGTGCTGCTGGCAACGTGGAGAAGGTTGTAGTACCATGCGTACTCTCCGAAGCCGGTCCAGGCCCCCTCCGGACATGGCGTGGCTATGATTCCGTTGCCATCTTCGATGCCGTCACCAGGTGGAGCGGCGTTGACACGGATCCAGTCCAGTAGTTCGAGGAACCTCTGTGCCTGTGGCGTCTCCCGGCCAATCCACAGAAGGGCCAGCGCAGCACTGGCTGTGGCTTCACACTGCACATTCTTGCCAATATTGGTGAATTTGACACCATCATCCGGCAGGCTTATGGAATCACACTGGCAGCGGTCTTTCAGATTCTCCAGCAACCAACACATCGCATGTTCAGCCCTTTCGTCGGTATCAATCTTTACGCCGCCACACCGGGCCAAAGTCGTCCAGGTCTGGGCATCAGCAGGTATTTGGGAGGGGTTTGGTGTTTGCCCGTCGGCCAGGGTGCCGGTCTGGTAATAGCCGCAATTGGCATCTACTTCAACATACATGGCCCGAACAAGACATGCGGCACTTTCAGCCATTTCATTCCATTTCCGGTTCCTTGTGAGATGACAAAGATTATTGGCGAAAACAAAGACATCTATATTATGCTCTGTACTCTTCCACGTGAACTTGTTCGGCTGGGGTCCCCAGCCTTCATAGCCCCCGGTGAAACCACAAGACCAGTTATGGTCGCTGCAGTGGTCTATAATCCAATCACCTGCTTCTTCTGCAGCGGTAAGGTATTGCTGTCTGTTTGGATCGTCCAGATAGCCCGTCAACTCGGCCACATGATAGAATCGCGTAAGGGCGATTCCGAAGTAAGCCATGTTTCCGACGCCAACACTCGGATCCATAATGGAGGCTTCGGTTCCTGCCAGGTTGAGCAGGTTATTCGCCCAATAAGCTGTTCGGATACGTCCGTCCCCAATGGGGTCATGGTCTCTGAGGAAGATCACGGCATCCAGCAACCTTCTGGCTCGATTGAAATTCTCCGTGCCGTCTCCTCCTTTCTCAAACTCAATACGAGCACGTTCTGTAAACCAAATCGCCGCCAGGGACTGATCATAGATATCTCCCCGGTACGCCATTTCTGACAGCGGGGGCAAAGCACAACGAAGAGCACAGCACGGGACTGGGTCAAGCTCTGCTGGCGGAAACGCCAAGCCCGGAGCCCAAGCGAACGTTTGGACAAGCGGCGGCTGGCTGAGTGGCCGGACAGAATCGAAAACCTCCATTTGCCGGATCAAGAACTCCTGTACACTTGCCACGACTTGATTCGGATCAAAGTCAGCCGAAACTATGCCTGGCAGAGTGCCAAGAATCACCAGGCCAATAATGAGATATTTTGACTGTTTCATCACCTTACTCCTTCTATATATTAGTTCACTACTGTCCCATTAACTTATGAGAGAATTGTTGTAACTTGAATAAATATAGTAGGTTGTGAGAAATAATGATTGGGATCGACTTGAAATCTCCCGTAGACTTTGGCCATAAAACTTTCAGTGATT
>Ga0210003_1000244_pt1 | contig 48309 bp, 36 predicted proteins | sample LantaG_FD_182804 | JGI IMG/M metagenome (GOLD analysis project Ga0210003, IMG submission 182804) | Deep subsurface microbial communities from Baltic Sea to uncover new lineages of life (NeLLi) - Landsort_02402 metaG (SPAdes) (version 2) | ecosystem: Environmental > Aquatic > Marine > Oceanic >... | reverse complement strand
ACCGAACCCCAAATCCTCGCAAACCGCCGTAACGCCCAAAAATCCACTGGCCCCCAAACCCCCGAAGCCAAGGCCGCCGTCGCGAAAAACGCCCTCAAACACGGCCTTACTGCCCGCCAAGACGTAATCAAGGGTGAAAACCAGGCCGATTTCGACCTCTACCGCGACGAAATGCTCGACGAATTAGCTCCCGTCGGCCCTATGGAGACTATGTTAGCCAACCGAGTCGTAAGCCTCTCCTGGCGTCTCGAACGTGCTGCACGCATCCAGAACCAGACCATCGACGCCCTAAGCGCCAAAAACACCCCCAGCCCCGTAAGCCAACTGACCCAATCCATCCTTGACAGGGCCTATGGCTGCCCCCAGCCCAATCCCGCCGATTTAGACCCCAACCTCGCTCTCGGCCGAATGGTCATCGAGGACTTCGAAAATGCAAGGGTCCTCGAACACCTCTTATTGTATGAAAGGCGAATAGAGCACAGCCTCTACAGAACAATGCTCGAGCTTCAAAGGCTCACTCTTACCCGAAAATCCCATCTCGCAGACATCTCCCAGGAAGAACACGACCCCCAGAAAGAAGCCTGCTATGCATCCCTGTTAGCGCACAAAATACCACCTTTTATGCAAAACAAAGCCAATTTCCCAACCCCTGCTAATGAACCTAACCACAGCTCTAACAAGCACTTACGAACACAAACCACCCCTGGAGGCGCCAAAAAACAAAGCCAATCCCCGAAAACACCAAAATCAGCGCAAACCAAGTCTGCGCAAAGGCTTACGAAAAACCCCCCCGCTGGAGCCGAAAAAAACCAAACCCCAATCCAAACCCACCCCTCACCTTCTATTGCTCCGGCCTTTATTGGCTGACTAATATACTTCGAGCCACTGTGAAGCGAAAATGGCAAAATCCATGAGATTCACCCGATTGTCGTTATTCAAGTTGCCCTTGACAGGATAATAGCCGGCACTTCTTGCCAGCCAGTTGAACACTAATTCAGCAAGGTCTGCCTTGTCTATGTCGCCATCTGCATCGAAGTCTCCCGCCAAAGGCTCCGACAGCACCACCGTGGTCGGCGACGTTGACTGCCGCCTTATCCACACGACCAACGAAGAGACCTCATCGGCGTTCCGCTCGGTTCCCTGGCGAAAGTCAGGTCCCGTCTCGACCGGCTGGCCGTCGACAGTCAATCGCACGTTGACGGGCCAGTTCTCAATCACAAAGCACGGATTATAAACCGGAGAATTTGAAGAAGCATTCAACGTGAACTCAAGTTCCGTCGCATCCTGAGAGTCTCGCGATATCTTATATGCACGCTCAGTCTTGTCATACGACCCGCCGGAGAAACCGGAGCTTGTAATCGTCAGAACAGGGGCATACTCCCACGAGCGGGCCAACGGAATCAGGTTATTGACATTAGCAGCCTGGGCCGCGTCGAACATACCAAACAACATCAGCTTGGTGCGTTTCTCATCGACCTGATGTTCGTAATCGTCCCACTTCAAATGCAGAATGGAACAGTGTGACGGGTACTTTGTCCAGAAGTACCTGTAACAATGTGTGGCAGGGTCTTCTTCCCAATACCAGCTGCCTGCGCCTCCGCTGCGGTCGCCGTCAGGCCAGGCGGGCCAATCGTCATAGGCGTTGAACGGCCTGCAATCATGCTGGTCAACCGGGTCATGTTCTACAGAAGTGCCTTCTACAATACTAACCGGTACGGTACTTCCCTTCATCCTGACAACCATGACGGGTTTATCTGCAATTTGGTCAAGCCCCGTCATTGCACCACCATCGATATCCTGGGCAGCCCAATCTCTTTTATTACCGGCGTAATTCGTCGCCGAAAGTGCGTTCCAGTGTATATTATCCTCCGGAACAGTTCCCGGATTTGTGACCGGAATTGCCTCGTGGAATTCTATATGGGGACTTTCCATATCTGAGCCGCCGGTGCGGGAACTGTATGCAGTAACCTTGCGAACACTGATGGCATCGGGGTATACGCAGAAGTATTCCTCGTCCCAATCTCCCCAGACGTCGCCGCCGCCGTCGCGGGGAATATCGTAGTGCTTGTCACAGGGTGCATAACGCCAGTGAACTATAGCGCGGGCGGGATTGCTCGAAATAATGCGGACGTGGGAATACCTGCAATCCCAGTCCTGCATCGGTTCGCAGCAGCCGTCAAGACCCCATTCACTTCCCCTACGCTCGACGAATTGCGTGCCGTACCAGTTGGAGTATAAAGTCTCACTGGTATCAGAAGCCCAGTGAGGACAATAATTGGTACCGCGCCAAAAGACAAATCGGTGGGCGTTATCATCGAACTGAACAACTACGTCTGCATGCTCTCCGACCCGCCAGAGTTCATCAAATCTGTCGTTGAATTTCAGATGCGTATAATAGGCCCCGAACGGTCCTGGCTCGGCTGAACCCATTGGCAGCGGCGGCGCATCAGCGTCGAAGTCATAACCGAAATCAGGAGGCAGAGCCCTGTCTACGAACTGCCCGCTGCCACCGCGCGGAACAATAGAAATCTCGAACGAATCGGTCGTTTCAATCCCCAGCCACACAACAAGGTCATCACCATACATATCGTCGGCGTAACCTGCGTAGTAGTCCGCCGGTCTATGTCCGTCAATCTCAATTCGAGCATCGGCATCGCCCCAGTTCTTTACAACCACCACAGGATTGTGAATGGACTTGCCGCCTGACGTATCAAGTGTAAGGTTCAGAACCTCCGGGTCGCTGGTGACATTGCATCTCAATGTATAGCACCGCCGTTCTTCATCAAAGCCTTCGTAGGTATAGCCGCCGGAGGTCAGCAAGAGGTTAGCAGGCATCAGCCACGAGGCAGGCAGAGTTTCAATCCCCTCGGCAAGCAGTTGCATTCTTTCAATCTGCGGCACTGCGCTGTTCCACTGCTCAATACTGGTGCCCGCCGCATTCTTAATCGTCCGGATACACACTCCGTCCGGGTACACCGTGAAATACTCGTCCACCCAGTCAGTCGTCCCAACATTGCTGCAGTCACGTGCATAACGCCAGTGCACTATCGCGCGGGCCGGGTTTGTCTCAACTATGGATACTCTCGAGAAGGGATTAACGTTGTTCTCGCAATTGCTGCGACTTATCACCACACCCAGGGGCTCTTCTGGACTCTCGGCGGTGTACCAGACGGGCAAATAGCCGTTGTCCCGCCGGAATATAAGCTTGTCCTCGCCGGGACCCAAACGAACCATCACATCCGGATGCGGGCCTATTCTGGCGCTGCTATCCGAATCAGCCCTGAAATAGAAAGCTCCCCTCAACAACGGCAACTCTTCCGTAATCGTGAAGACGTGCTGCGCGGGAGCTCCGAGCCGTGAGTTACCGGTCGGATTCGACAATGCCAGAATAATCGTCTCGTTGCCTTCTTCCAAACCATCATCAATAATATCGATGACAATAGTCTGCGTAGTTTGGAACGGGTCAAAAGTCAGCGTGCCGTCCGCCAGGATGTAATCGCTATTTCGTGTGGCCGTACCGCCGATGACGGCATAGTCAACCGTTACCGTCTCCGACCAGGTATGCGACAATTCGACCGTCAGATTTGCCGAGGTGACGTCTTCTCTGGCCCTGCTTGTCGCCGAAGCGAACTGCACTGTTGGTCTTGGGTCAATAATCGTATAGGTGTGCTCGGTGAGCTGTCCAAGTTCGACGTCCGTGCCGGTCGGGTTGGTCAGCGTGACTATGATTGTCTCGTCATCCTCGTCATACCCGTCGTTTATGATGTTGATGCTGATACTCTCAGTTGTATCACCTGCAACGAAGAACAAGGTCCCATCCGCCAGGGTATAGTCAAGGTCGCGGAGTGCCGTTCCACCGGTGACTTCATAGTCCACGGTAACGGTTTGTTCGGCAGCCTGCGACAGATTGACGGCAAGCTCAGCCGGGCTGACCGTTTCAAGACCACCGGAGGCGACCAAAGCGAACATCACCTCAACCGTAGGCCGGGCGGCTGATATTTCCTTAACATTGCCGCCGAGATTCGTAATGATAATTTGCTCGTAGGGAGCAATGGCTTGAATATTCCATTCGCCGCCTTCAGGGTCACGGCGAGATTGGTCTGTCTGACCGGTGCGCATTACGCCGGCGCCTACGTGCAGCTCGGAACCCCGGCTGGCGTAGCTTTCGGTATCGCCACAGGTCAAATATCCGCCGTGCAGGTACATATAAACGGCGCCGTTGTCGTTATCGGGGAACTTAACCGTGTCGTTAAAACTGGCGGTACCGCCATTCATAACAAGAGTGCCGCCGGTGTCAAAGTCCACCCTGGCATTGACAATGACCTGAGCGCCCTCTTCGACGGTAAGAGTGTGACCGTTAACGATGCGAAACAGGCATGTGACGAACAGTCTTCCGCCGGCTACAACATGCACATCCTCGTTCATAGTTGTCACGCCCCACGTCTCGAGGCCGCTGACGACGATGACGGCCCTGGCATTGCCGGTCAAGCCCGCCAGCAGAATAACAGCCGTTAAGGACAATTGTCTTGCAGACATACAACTCCTCCTGTGAAACCCCGAAAACACAACTCTTAACAATAAGTTAACGCGTAAGGCCCGGACAACTCGTCTCCGGCAACCACTGGTGTTTCAGCTTTGCAGCGGCGCCGTTCATTCCGACGGCCAGAGATTATCCTGAAGCCAACTGCTGCCGATAACAGCAAAATCCCTGACGTCAACCTTGCCATCAGGGTACAAATCTGCCGTCAACGCGCCGGTATCCAGCCATTGCGAGGCCAGAATCTCAAGGTCCCTGCCGTTAACAATGCAGTCGCCGGTTATATCGGCATACGGTCCGGACCCAAGGCACCTTTGCTCGCACAACTCGATATCGTCAAAGTATACCATGCCTGAACCACCCGGCGCCGGATTCGCCCTGTCACCGAAGCCGATGTAGATATTCTTGACCGCACCCAGGTTCAAGCCGGCGTCGGCAAAGTCACTTAAGGCAAGATTCCACTCGTGCCATTGGGCAACCCTGATGTCGCTCATATCCCGGCCACTGTCGCCGTACCTGAGCTCAACATAGCTGTCCGGTCCGCTGCTGTCTTGAAGCCCCAGATACATCTGCTCGGTTGCATTGGCATCGTTGTCCGGGTCGCCGTAGAAGTAAAGCGTGAACACTTTTGCACCCAACGCCGCCCAATCGCACGGGTCGGCAAAGGCACGCTCGGTCTCGGAATAATTGTACAGCGCCCCAAGAGAATCATTGTTGTAGTAGAACCACATCGACTGACTGGCCCCGTGAACCGGGTCAGGGGTAATCCCCAGCCCAATGACGGAACCGGTAGAGTTGAACTCGTAGTCAAGCCAGGTATCGTATATCCAATTTTCACAACCGCTGCCGGTGCAGTAGCTTTCCATATCCTCAACCGGCAGACAAGACGATACGGCGAAGTTCCAGACATCGCCCTTGGTGTCTGCGTAGCCGGGATTGACCTCGTCGATTCGCCAATAGCAGGTCTGGCCTAGCATAAGCGGGCCGGGCGGTTCGTAGCTTTCATTCCCAAGGGCCTGGTTGTCCTTGAACTCAGCGGAAGATGTATTGGCATCGCTGACAGCATTAATGTCGGCGCCCAAATACACGTCGTGTGAGCCCGCTACTAAACCGGCAGACCAGCTCAAGAGCGTGTCCGCCGGTACGTTTGTGGCGCCATTGGCGGGACTGGGATTTCCGGCCTTGCCATCGTCATCGACAACCGTAAAACTCCAGACTTCGCCCTGCCAGATATTGACGTCGTTGACCTCGTCAATACGCCAGTAATAGCTCTGTCCCAACTGGAGAAAAATGGCTGGAGCATACTCACAGGCGTCCTGTCGTCCAATATATACCCCGAGCATCTCGTTCGTATTGGCATCGGCGACCGCTTCGGCATCGGTGCCGAGGTACACATCGTGTGAAGCGGCCTTGATACCTGCTTCCCAACTGAGCACAACTTTGGGGTGGACGTTCTGGGCGGCATCGGCGGGGAAGGGGTTCTTGGCCCTTAGCAAGCGAGCCCACAACTCGGCACAGGGCGCCTCGGGGGGCAGTTGCGTGACATCGGCCAAGGCGTTAAAGTAATCCTCGGGGACGGTGGCGAGATACCAATCCGGAATCTCGGTATAGACCCAGGAATACTCGGCAAGGTCGGTGGAAATGTCCATGGCCTGATTGAATGTTTCCGGTGTGAAATGATTAAGATTGAACTGATTGGGTTCGGTATACCAGCCGAGGTCATTGGAACGATAGTCCATCCAGGTCCCGAAACCAATCCCAACACAGGACAAGTACCGCGAAGGGTCGGCACTTAGGGTCGCGCCGTCCTGGTAATTGCTGACGCTGCCCTGAAACTCTGCCAGTGTCTTGTTCGGATAGGCGCTTTCAATTCCGTCGATGATTCTGATTTGTCCGCCAGCCTCATCGAGCAGGCCGTCGATAAATGCAGGCAGCAACCCGTAGCTGTCTTCGGATAGTGGATGGCCCCACCACTGCGTCGAAATATAGGGCAGGGAATTCGCGAACGTAAATAGCAGAACAAAATCGCGTCCCGGACAGGCACTTTCAATGGCGGACGCTATTTCCCGGCCTCTCTGGCGCACCTTAACCTGGTACTGCTCAAAGGTCTTTGTTGCCGAGTACTTCTGGCTGGGGTAATGCCAACAATTGGCGAAGTAATCTTCGGGGTCAAAGGCGATTCCCGCCAGGGCGGTTTGATAGACGGCCGAGGCCATGAAGGTGACATTTGAGACGACCGCGTTAAAGTCGGCGTCAAAGAAGTCCGGCGGTGCAGACCAGCCGGATGAGTTAAGGCGAAAGAAGCTGTTTTCGCGCAAACGGGTGAAGTTGGCGTCGTTTAGCAGTGCGATATCCTCCTCTGCATTTTGCCGGACCTCAAAAGGTATCGCATTGGCAGCCCATGCAATCCAGCTTAAACTGCCTTGGCCCTCGCGCTGCGCCAAATCGAGGATAATACCGTCAAAGGCAATAGTACACTCGGTGATGGCGGCATTTTCACAAAGCCAGGGAATGGTCGGTGTATCCCAGCCGAACTCGATAACACGCCCTCTGCCGGAAGGTTCTGATGCTAAGGCTGCAAAGTTTACAGAACCGACCACGCCGCCGAAAATGACAGCAGCCAGAATAATTTGACATTTACCATTTAACTGGGATTTCCCATATAACATTGTATATCCTTGCTCAACTACGCAACAGTGCCTCCATTATTAACATACTACCAAATCCATCCTGATAATTCAAGAGCGTTGTCTTTGGATGGAAGAAGCTTTTCCGAGAAAACCAGTAGAAAGTTAGTCAGCATCATTTGAAAAGATGTAGATTAGTACATTGCCATCTCCCTTTGTAGTTAAATTTGGAAACTTGATAAATTCTCGCGCAGCGGCAGTATTTAAAATAATTGCCTGTCCATCTTTCTTCAATAAAGATGGCAGCAATGTTAAAAAACTTCTCAAAATACTTCCATCATCACCATCGTGAAAAGTACGCTTCCTTATTCCTGTTGCTTCTTCTAAAAAAGGCATATTCCACAGAACAAAATCAAAATGGCTGAAATCTTCGGGCAAATCTATATCTCTAACATCTCCTAATATTGTTTTGACTTGAAAATTTCCTAAACGTGCAGTAGTGTTAATATTGGCTATCCCCATGGGATTTACTTCTATTACATAAACAAGACTTTGTGATTTTAACCAAACTACCCAAGCATCGCTACCAGTTCCTGCGCCAATAACCAAAACTTTGTCACCCTGTTCAATATCGCTTTCAAGAATTGTATTATAATAGAGGGCGTCACAATTGCCCGGTGTATAAACTGTTGGGAATATGGGAATGACTATTTCTTTGTCAGTTGTGTTTATCCGTTCTTTTAACTGTAATAAATTGTTGATAGAAGTAGCAGACCAACCGTTTTCATCTACTTTCATATAACACCAACGACACGGTGCATCATAAAGGTCATCACTAAGCCAATCCGGTTGCTTGATTACCCGTTGCTTGACGTTTTCTGATAAAAAAAGATAGCTTGTTCCCAGTCCTCCGGCCAGTATACCCAGAAGAACCAGCCCTCCGGCCAGTATACCCAGAATAAGAGGACGAAGAACACGTATACCAATTTTTAGTCGTTTCATTTTTTAGCCTCATTACAAACGCTACTCTGGCCCCAACAACTCCACGCCGGTGATCTCCAACTCGGCTTCCCGGGCCACCGTAAAGCACCACCATTTGACAAGCTCCTTGCCCAATGGCGAAGTGCGACGGCGAGGAGACTTAAATTCGGCCAACTGCACTTCGATATCGAATTCGTCATCGCGCGCGTCGTCGACGCGACCTTCGAGAATATCGAGCATCTGTCTCTGGCCTCGCCTGCCGTATAGTCGCAGGTCCCCGCCATGTAACAGAAGCTTGCCATTTTTGTCGATTTCGCCAAAAAACCGGCGGTTCCACGGATTCCCGGAGCCGTAATAAGGATGACTCGAACCGTCAATAAACGCATCAGGCGGCGCAAATTCGCCTTCATCACCAGCCAGGCGTTGTGAGAAGAAGCCCATCACACAGCCGACAGATAACAACACCGGAATCACTCTTTTCATAGCGAATTGCCTTAACTCACTGCCTCAAAGTTTTCGAAGAGCGGTTCGCTTTTTTCTGTCACGGGTCGGCTTAGGCGCCAATTCACTCCGTCAAGCTGTAGATTCTCACTTCATTAACCCCGTGCGCTGCGACAATCAGGCCAGCCGAATTTTCTCTCCGATTGACCACCGCGATTTGTGTCGGCCCTATTCCTTCATCGAGTATCTCGTGGCTAAATTCCTCACCCTGCGGACCGTTCTTTCGGTACAAGCGTAATTCCTTGCGCCCATCACGTCCGCCCACCAGTAAGCCCGGCCGACCAAGAAGCTCACCGGCCCAGAGGACATGCCCCATACAGAGGTCATCAGTTATGACCGTGGCGGACCACCCGGTCTGCTCACGTCGGTAAACGGTCACTCTGTTGCCGTGGAAGGGGCTGATGGCAAAAATCCGGGCAAAGCCGGTCCCATCCCAATCATAAGCGAAGGCATCACTATGCTCGCCTTCGGCGATAGTCTCGACTTGCCACTGACCCTCAAGACTGGCCGGGATTTTCATAAAAAAAAGTCCTTCCATAGCGGAAAGCAGAAGCCCACCCCGGTCTGTCTTCTCGAGTTGCGCGAAATCCATGCCGTGATTTTTGTTCAGTCCAGTCACTATCTGCCTGAATTGGCACTGGGTTGTGAGCTGCTCAGGTATCACGGCCAGATGTATGCCGCCGGGTTGCGTCCAGTCCTGCTTGAACGCCTTTGCTGAGCAAAGGGTCGAGCCCAGGAGGCACTTCTGCCCGTCCAAATCCAGTACCGCTACCCTGTGCGTGTAGGGCATCCGACCAACCTCAAAACACTGGCCTTTCCCCGTCTCATCCAGAGGATAAACAATGACCCGACAATTCTCCGCCTTAAAGCCCGGCTTAAAATCGGTTGAAGCAACCACGTAATTGCTTCCGTTTTGCTCAAACGCCCAAAGACTTATAAAACCGCCGGGTTTGTCCGCTATCTCAACGGCTTTGTATTCCGGCGGCTCGAAGAACAATAAAGGGCCATCGCTTTCGCTGCCGGCCAGGAAAGCAGGCCAACCGGCAACCTTCCGCCCCGGCACCACCGCTATGCTATATACCCTCTCAAGACTCGCTACGGTACGTTTCGTGACTTTCACTTGGCAGAGTCCTCCGACTCAGAACGCGCAATTGCCCAGGCATCCAACAATGTCTGCCTGCAGTAACGTATCAGCTCCGGCGCCGAATCATTTCTATTCCGCACTTCAAGAAACAGTTTCGGACGCCTCGATGTCGAGAAGAACCCCACCTGGTGGCACTGGGCCATCAGGTGGCCAACCGCCTGTATGTCCAGCTCGCCGGGTTCACCAAGCTTAATGTGCGTATCTCCGAACAACGGGTCGTTACTTTTGAGTACCGGGTTGCAAAAATGAAACTCATCTATATAGTCCATCGCCGCACTCACCGACGAAATAACATCTTCGCCGTTCAATATCATGTGAGAAGTGTCGAGACAAAGAAAAGCGTTGTCAACTTTATCTGAGAGATTCCTGACCATTTCCAGAGCCTCGTCAGTGTAGCCAACGGCCTTTTTCTTATGCACTTGAGTATCAAGCGGTTCGACAAGAACCTTCAGGTCTTTCTTCGCCGCCGCCTCACAAAGCTCCAGCCAGGACTTCTCGAACTGACGTAATTGTTCCGACCTTTTATCCGGGTCCGTTTCAGCCGGTCCGCTTATGACATGAACAGCGTCAGAAGCCTGCTGCACGGCGTCGTCAAAATGCGGGGTCAGCTCTTGAACACTTCTTCTTCGCAACTGCTCATCGAGTGAAGACAAATCCAGCTTGTTGTCATTCAGGACCCTCGTCAGGCAGTACGTCATACTGAGGTTCCTTGCCTTGACTGCTTGTGCTATCTTCTGCCTTTCGTCGGCGTACGGAACCTCAACCGTCTGGTAGGCCTCAAAGAAATCCGGTTCCATAGCCTGCTCAAGAACCTCAAGAGTCCGTCCTTGTACTTTCCGCGATTCGGGTTCCGTATTTGATATCATCAGCCCGGGTCTTACTACATCGGTTAGTTCCATTTGCCAAGGTCTCCAAAACGCAGACACGCGTACCAAATCTACAACGATACTACCACAACCATCCTGGGATGACAAATGTGAGTGCCGGATAATGCTACTGAGCCTCATTCCCAATAGAATATCAAGTGCATATTGAAATTTCAGTCCTTATGGTCAATTAGCCCTATCGGCAGAGAATGGTTTGAAAAGTCCAGAGCGTTTGCGTTGGTAGTTGTCGAACTCGACGGTCCAGTCAGGCCAGACGGCACCCGGCGTTGGACGCCACGTACTCTTCGAAGGCTCTATTTTCTTTATCGCGGCAAGTCTTTGCTCTTCGGAACCGAATTTGCGAATCTTGCCCAAGTTTTTCTGTATTTTTTCCAGGTCGGTCAGAGGTTCATCAATATCATCGAGATTCGCATAACGCTGCGAGTGATACTTTTTAACACTTTGCTGCATCCGGATGCTCTGGAACAACGCCTCAGCCAATTCAAAGACCCTTTGACGCAAATCCGTCGCCACCTTCTGCGTTGCGGCCTTGTTGAGAATGGCTTGGGCCTTGTCAATCGCAGCCAGCGAACCAAGCTGTTCGGCGTTTTTCAAAACACCCATCGCCCGGGCCTCAAGTTCCGTCTCATATATCAGCCTGTGTCTGATATAGGCATCGTAATAGGCCCGGTACAGCCCCTGCTGGAATCGCCAGTTAAGCTTGTCCTGCGGTGTGGCGTCCTTTTCCATTTCCTGGAAAAACCTCAGGGTCTCATACACACCGTCGTTATCTTTCAGTGAGCCCACCCAGTTTTGCTCAAGACCAAACAGGCCCCGGGCGAACTTGTCTTCATATCGCCGGCTGATAAAGTACCTGCTGTACTCTTTGACAATATCGGCTACTTTCATTTCAGGGTCCCATCCAAGGCAGCTCCACAGCACCTTGTTGAAGTCGTCGTTGCAGCCTTCGCTGTAGCTGACAAAGCCGATGGCATAATCCTGAGTGGCCCTGAATATCTGGGCATAAGCAACCGGCCGAGGATTGATGGCCTCACGGCCGAGAGTATCATTCAAGGCCTTATCCCAATCCTGCACCGCGTACGGAGCGCTTCGGGCATGAGTAATATCCGGGTATCGTCTTATCGGATACTTCGCCGGCACGTCTTTCCTCAAATCCGGCAGGCTTACCGGGACCGCAGGCCCGAATACGACGCCGTCCAGCCACTGTGGCCTATCGCTCTGCAAGATATCAATAAATGCTTTATACCAACCGTCATGGTCTTTGCCGTTACGGTCGAAGTTTTGCGGTGACACCCAGATTCGCGCATTGGGATGGTACTTGTTCAGGACCTTTTTCTGCTTTTCCATAAGGGGAAGCAGTGTTGCAGGATGGGTATTGCCCGGGTCGCCGCCCGGAACAAAAACGTCGTTAATCTTCGGCAGCTTGCGGAAAACCTCTGCCCACTCTTCCAGAGGAGCGTCAACGATATTTGGCTCGGGTAACTGTGCGTGACGAAGTGAACGGGGTAAAGGCGACCATATCCACACATCCAGCCCATAATCGGCTGCCAGTTGCGACATCAAGACCATCATCTCGAGCTTGGGCTTTGGAAAATGCGGACTGTCCTCGGCATCGTCGCTGCTGGGGGGAATCAGCTCCAAAGCGTTCATCCCAAAGACAATCATATCCCTGTAATATTGTTCCCACATTTTTATATCCCACCCGTCGTATGAATGGGTCTTGGGCCTGTAACCGAGTTGATGCCCCCGGAGCGGATGCGTCGGCGCGGTCGATACCCTTGTATCAGTATCCAGCTTTAAGCTGTCCCTGCCCATATCAACAAGGCGAAGCAGCCTTCCCACAGCGAATAGTGCTCCCCTGTCGTCGTAGCCGGCGGTACAAATCGTTGCGGCATTTCGCTTCGATGTATCGACCCAGAGGGCGTAGGCGTCGGCCTTTTGTGGAACCTCAAAACCAGCTACAGGCTTATACGACTTCTTCGCTAAATCCCCTGCTGTGCCTATTACAATAGCCACCTCATCTTTAGCCGGCATCTTCGAGACAACCTCAAGTGCTATCCTCGTTCGCTTCTCGATTTCATCGGCCAGCATATCCGCCGCCTTGTTGTATATCGTTTTGTCTGGATTCAAAACGACTATCTTCGCTTCCGACAGGTCTATCTTTGCTGCACCGAAAACATTGGCAGTAACCATAAAAGCCGACAATAATGATACTATTGTCACCCTTGTCACAATTAATCCTCTTTAACTGGCAATACCAAGCATTAAAACCACTAATGCCGAACATGCTATTGCTTGCAGGCGTACTTGCTCGTGCCAAGATTCCCGCAGAATAGTCAATCTTCGACAAACTGCATTGCGTACAGTCTAACATTCCGCATCCCAAATCTCAATCTAATTGCTTTTCCCGCGCAACTGTGAACCAACGACCTCTTGCGTATCCCCCTAAAAAACGGAGGACAGAAATCGGCAAATTGGGTCCTATGGCAGAGGGATAGATATTTTGGTTTGGATATAGGGGCCGTAGGGCGTGGGGAGCGAGAATAGGTAGTAGTTTTTACTCATAGTTATTCAAAAATATGCTATGGCAGACCATTTTTTTTGTAACAAAATCCTTTCTTGTGCGTCTATAATAGGGGGTGGTTCTTTGAATAGTTGCAAGGATGATGTTGGAGGCTAAATGCGGTTGGATTTAATTTGCACATTGCCACAACCACCGATGCTCGGTACAGTTCTGTAAAAGGTTATTGTCGTTGTTCCCAAAGAGGTGGCCACATGGACAAATACGTAGAGGTTTTTACTGCAAGCGATATTACGTTTGCCTACTTGATGAAAGCAAATCTTGAGAATGCGGGAATCCCAGTTCAAATAACCAACGAGAATCTACAAGGGGCTTATTGTCTTGATGGCATGGTTCCAAGTGTGCTCGTTCCGGCAACCCATGTGGAGCAAGCCAGGCAGATTATTAAAGAGATTCAACAGTCTTCACAGAATGGCCAGGATGACGATGAGCAAGAACAGTAGGGAAACAAAATTCTTTCTTGTGCGTCTATAATAGGAAGTGGTTATGATATCGATGATACGAGAGAGATTGGAAATTCGCCGGGTACGAGCATTCCACCTGATGTGTGTTATTCTTTGTCTGACTGCTTGCTGCGGTTGCGACAACAAAAGCAAAAAAGCTCAAAATATTCCCAACGGACATTTTCGGCTCACCATCGACAAGCAGGCTGACCAAGAAGATATTCGAAAGCTTGCTGATTCCTGGGGTGTCGCGGTAAATGATATTATTGAAAAGCCAATCGTGTTGCGATTCGTCATCGATATGCCTTCTCAGGGAACTCTCAAGCTGGGGCGAGTTGGCAAATGGGATAGCTGGCAAGGCTGGGCAGGCGGAGGCTCCATGAGACTTTCATTGCCGAACGTCCCGAAGCAAGGAACCGACAGAAACCATATTCGCGCGACTATTACCCTGGCTGCATTGATTGATTATCATTATCGTGACCCAAAGGCGTATCCGGTCCTGTTGGTTAGACAAGCCTCTGCCGGCGGAGGTAGCACCGGAGGGATTTGCTATGGCTGCAGAGAATTCACTGATTTTGACATTGAGGGCCGAATGCTCGATACAAGCATAGAGGAAGGGAACTACAAGTTCGGTTCTACCTTGGAAATAGCCAAGTTCATGGGCGAGTCAATTACTTTGGAAATAAGCCAATAATGAGGATTTTTTAATGGGCGGTACTGGACTTGAACCTGTGACCTCCTGTGTGTCGAGCAGGCGCTTTAGCCAGGTGAGCTGACCGCCTATTTGCCGGATATTACGGCAGGGCCACAGGGAAACAACGAACAAGAAGCTTCAAACGGAAATATCGCGCCAAGATTGACCTATACTTCACCAGGTATCGGCGGATTCCTGCTTCGCACAACTGCAAGAATCAGTATCGGGCCCCAGCCGATTTGGATTTGACAAAAACCACTGCCTTTATTAGTATGTATCCGGTGTAAAACCAGCCTTGAAGCTGAGGCTGGGCAAAAAGCAAACAAACGCAAGATGAGTGTCATTCTTAGGAAGGTGCGTATTATGAAATCAGTTGTTCGCAATTTGATACCGGCGGCGACGTCATTTATGGTTCTATTCTGCTGCTGCACTGCCGAGCAGCAATCGCCAACAGGTGCAGGTGTTAAGGTCAGCACCCCCGAACCAGGCGAATCACAATTGGCTGAGACAGGACCCGCAGTAACAACACCCGTTGATGTGGAACCGGCGCAGGCAAAAGCCGTTGAAAAGAAGGCCGGCGAAACCACCATTATCCCAGAGAAACCGAGTGAAGCAACAACGCCGGATTCAAAACCGGTCGAACCAGAGCCGCAAGTCGCCAAGCAACCACAACAGCAGCAGGCGGCTTTGCAAAAAGCGACCGAGCAGGCAACAATCGTGGCCGAAATTGGCGACTATGCCGTTACTAAGGGCGAACTCGAGCAAAGATTGTTAAAGGAACTTCGCTCGTATCCGGCCAAACGCAGCCCAGACTCCGGCCCGCCCGATGCCGAGGGCGTGCTTATGGAGATGGTGCAAGAAAAAGCAATGCTGATTCAAGGCCGCAAGGAGAACCTGCTTGCCGGGACCGTGTGGGTGAAGAATCTGAACCGCCGCGACCTTATAAACGCCCTGCTCCGGCAGGAGGTGGGAGGCAAAATAAAGATAACCAAAGCCGAGATAGACCAAAAGGTGAAAAGCACCCCCAAGCTGGACCGGAAGACCGCAGAAAGGATGCTCAATCAGGAAAAAAGCAGTAAGTTGGTTAACGAGTTTTACCAGCAGGCACGGGAAAAGCGCAATGTGCAGAAGTTGAGGTATAATTTCCCTAAAGCAGCCCAAATACATCAGACGCTGCTCTACCAGCCTCAGAAACCGCGGAGAAGCCATTGGATAGAGAAGGCGCAGATACAAGATGAATTGACGCAAGAGGAAAAGGACATCGTCCTGGCGAAATTTGAAGGTGGAAAGGTGACGCTGGAGGATTGGTTCTACACATTGCATGAAAAGTCACCACCTAAGCGTCCCAAAGACCTCAATACCGTTCAGGGAATCGACCGTCTGCTGGAACAGACTCTGTGGACGGCGATTTTGGTTGCCGAAGCCAAATCGCACGGCCTCCACAAAGAACCCAAATACGTCACAACCGTGCGAAACCGCGAAGACGAGTACCTTTTAGGCGTGGTCAAAAGGGAAATCCGTCAGGAAATCGAAAAACCGACGGATGAACAAGCCCGCGAATATTTCGAGAGTCACAGGGACCGATTCAGGCGTGCCGATACTCTCAGGATAGAGCAGGTCTGGTGTGAAAATATTGAGGCCGCGCAAAATGCAAAGAACGAGTTGAACGGCGCAAAAGACTTCGAATCGGTCAGGCAGCAATACTCCCTGAAGAAAAAGGACAAACCTGCCAGCGTGACGGCTGAGACCGAAGGGGTCTTCTTCAGTGAGCTGTGGCAGGCGGAGCCGAACCAGGTTGTAGGCCCTGTAAAAGGCTTCTATCATGAAGACTCCAGGCAGCGCGAGGCCCTGGAGCTTAAGTGGCGCGTCGTGAGGATACTCACAAAAAAGCCCGGCGAACCGAAAAAGTACTCAAGTAACCTCCAACGTGAAATAAAAAGCGCAATAAGTCGTCAAAAAGCAGACGTCGCCCTGGCTGCGTACGGCAAGGAACTGTTGGAAAAACACCCGCACAAGATTTACGCCGACCGAATCAAGGATATCGAGCCACTGGCCCGTCCGTAAAACGCACCGAGGACCAATTGGCGCCAGGCAGACAACCGATGGGCTGATTCAGGGAAACCAGGGCCTGGAGACTGTGAGAGTTCTTCAGGCCGGCGCCTGTCTCTCTAATCTGCGGTTTCGCGCCCGGTATCCTGAGGTTCCTGGCTGGAGTTCCTTCTGCCTGGTCACGGCAGTTGCATCGGCGGCAACATTATGCTATAAGAAAGCCGATTAGAAATCGGAATAAGGATTCGATTGTATTGTCCGATACGAACTCGTGTTAAATTTTAGAGCAAGCAGATGGAAACGGCAGAGCTAAAATCAGCAATATCGGATTTGTCGGCCCGGGTTAAAAATATCCGGGAGTGGCTTTGACTTACCAAGCAAAAAAGCCGAACTCCAGGCCCTCGAAAAACAGATGTCCAGAGCAGGCTTCTGGGATAACGCCGAGGCGGCTCGGGCGGTCGTATCTCGGTTGAGTGTACTTAAATCAGTGGTTGAGCCGGTAGAGGAAATCCAGCGTGAGGCCCAGGATTTGGCTGAGCTTTTCGAACTGGCGGTGGAATCGGACGAAGGTGAACTGGCGCAGTTGGAGAACGACCTTGCCAGTTTTGAGAAGAAGTGCGGGCAGATAGAGCTGGCAGGACTATTGAGCGGCCCCAACGATATGAAGAGCTGCTTCTTCAGTATTCATGCCGGCGCCGGCGGGACGGAAAGCTGCGACTGGGCCAATATGCTTCTTAGAATGTACAGCCGTTATTTTGAGAACAGCAAGTATAAGTTCCGGGAGCTTGACATTGTCCCGGGCGAAGAAGCGGGTGTGCGGTCGGTGACGCTGCGTGTGAGCGGACCTTTTGCATTTGGCAAACTTTCCTGCGAGGTCGGCGTGCATCGCCTGGTAAGAATAAGCCCGTTCGATTCACAGAGCCGGCGTCATACGAGCTTCGCGGCAGTGGACTGTGTACCTGAATTCGACGAAGACATTGATGTCGAAATAAACGAGGACGACTTGAAAACCGATTTCTATCGAGCCAGCGGGCCTGGTGGACAGCATGTAAACAAGGTAAGCTCGGCGGTCCGCATTACACATGTTCCGACCGGCATCGTAGTGCAATGCCAGAACGAACGAAGCCAGCATAAGAACAGGACCCAGGCAATGAAAATGCTCAAGGCAAGAATATATATCCTCGAGCAGCAGAAACGCGACGCCGAGGTTGCAAAACTCTACAGCGATAAAGGTGAAATAGCCTGGGGAAATCAGATACGAAGCTACGTGCTCCAGCCTTACCAGATGGTAAAGGACCATCGCACCAGCTTCCAGACAGGTAACGTCGATGCAGTACTCGACGGTGACCTCGACGCATTTATCGAGAACTTTCTGCGGCACAGGGCCAGGAACAAAAATAAGGACAAGGCGCAAAGGTAGTATGATATGAGACAGATAATCCGCATTGAAGCGAGGACCCACAGGGTGGAGCTTAGCAGGTGTAGTACCGATATGCTCGTAGTTGGTCACTTCGCCGATGCAAAAGGGCTCGACAGAACCAACAGCGAGCTGGACGGCAAGCTGGACGGGTCAATCAAGCGAGTGATAACGCTGGGTGATTTCAAAGGTAAAGCCGGAACAAGTGCCGTCGTTTACGGCAATGACCGGATAGCCGCCACGAGGATTCTGCTGGTCGGGCTGGGCGAAAAGAAGAAGGCAACGCTTGACAGCGCCCGCAAGGCGGCGGCCCAGGCGGCAAAGACTTCGGTGTCGCTCAAAGCGCAAAAGCTGAGCCTTGCCTTACACAAAGCTTTCGCAGGACGCTTCGAGTTTGGTGCATTGGCCCGTGCAATTATAGAGGGCGTCTGCTTCGGCAGCTACCGTTATGACGAGTATGTCACCGGGAACGAGGATGGTCGGTCGGATTTGCTGAAAGTTGAACTGACAGATGCGGACCTGAAAATAACGACGAAGCTAAAGAAAGGGCTTTCTTCGGGGACCGTTATCGGCCAGGCCCAGAATTATGCCAGGACGCTTGCGAATCGGCCCGGTAACGTAATCGACCCGCCTGCGCTGGCGTCGGCGGCTAAAAAGCTGGCCCGCAGCCTGAAGAATGTTACCTGCACCGTCTTTGACGAGAAGGAAATGTCAGAAAAAGGCATGGGCGGGGTGCTGGCCGTGGGGGCCGGTTCGAAGAATAAACCGAGGTTCATTGTTTTAAGATACGAAAGCGGCGCCAAGGCAGCCGCAGGCAGGCCGACGGTCGCCCTCGTGGGAAAGGCCATAACCTTCGATTCAGGCGGAATAAGCATAAAGCCATCGGCCGGGATGGATGAGATGAAGCTCGACAAATCGGGCGGTACTGCGGTATTGGGCGCTATCAAGGCCGCTGCCGAGCTGGGCCTGCCGGTCAACGTCTGCGGTATTATTCCCGCGGCGGAGAACCTGCCGAGCGGCTCGAGCTATCGGCCGGGTGACATCGTCACAACCTTCAGCGGCAAAACCGTCGAGGTGCAAAACACCGACGCCGAAGGCAGGATGATACTCTGCGATGCACTGAGCTATGCGGTAAAACTGAACTGCGACATCATAATCGACATAGCCACGCTGACAGGGGCCTGCAGGGTAGCACTGGGCAAATATATGGCTGCATTGATGGGCAACGATGAGAAGCTGATAAAACAACTGCAAACGGCAGCCGACGACAGCGGTGAGAAGCTCTGGCCTATGCCCAGTTCCGACGAGTACGCCGAAGAGATGAAGAGCAAGATAGCGGACCTGAAAAACATCGGCAGCAAATTTGGCGGCGCGTGCACGGCCGCAGCGTTTTTGCGGCAATTTGTGGATGACAAGAAATGGGCACATCTCGATATAGCAAGTGTTGAAGTATTCGACAAGGCCACGGAGTTCGCATCAGAAGGCTCAACCGGTTTTGGGGTGCGCCTGCTGACGAGTTATCTTATGAACCTGACGGGCAAAAAGTAATATTGTAATAGTGAGTAATCGGTCGAAAATATGAACGATAAGAACACCAACGCCATAGATATGGCGCGAATCGAAAAAGCAGTTACGGAAATACTTTCGGCTGTCGGCGAGGATGTTGGGCGCGAAGGGCTCAGGAAAACGCCTGAGCGGGTCGCACGAATGTATGCCGAGCTTCTGGCAGGTGCGAGTGAGAACCCCGAACTGTATCTGCGCAGTATCTTCACCGAGAAATACGACGAGGTCGTGCTCCTGCGGGACATTCCTTTTTACAGCATCTGCGAGCATCATCTTATGCCGTTTATCGGCTCGGCACATGTGGCATATATGCCCGCAGGCTCGGTGCTCGGCGTGAGCAAGCTGGCGCGCATCGTGGATTGTTTTGCTCGAAGACTACAGGTGCAGGAACGGCTCACCGACCAGATAGCTGACTTCATAATGAACGGTCTCAAGCCCAAGGGCGTCGCGGTGGTGCTGGAGGCTTCGCATAGCTGTATGACGATTCGCGGCATTAAGAAGCCGGGCTCGGTAATGGTGACATCATCACTTCGCGGGAGGTTCAGAAAGGACCCAAGAAGCCGAAGTGAAATCATGACCCTGATGCGTAAGTAAATAAAGTCAGACTCCGAGCAACTGCGGGACCACAAGGTTTTGTTATGCATAAACTTGCCAGGGCTGTGCGGTTTTCAATCAATCCCTTTATGTCGGAGGAAAGTGCCGGGTTCAATGCTTACGCTTCGAAACCGCCGGGAGAAGGACTGGCAATATTTCTTGAATTACTCGTCGAGCTTGCAGGCGGCGTCGAGCCGACAACCGGATTTGTCGTTAACGTACAGGACATTGACAAAAACGTTCGGAAATTCGTCATCCCTGTTTTCGCCGAGCGGATAAGGACCGAATTTCACAAGGCCAGCCATATCGGACTCGATGGAATCGTTGAGCTTCTAAAGGCAGCGTCGAGACAATTGGCCGGTAAATTCGGCTCAGCAAAGATAAGTAGACTCACCCTGGCGCTTAGCCCTTTCACAAAGGTAACAATAGACGATGAGGACAGCAAAATGCCTTACTTTAGCGAAAGATTTGAGTTCGCGGCAATGCACAAGTTGTGGAACAAGGATTTCTCCGAGCAAAAGAACCTGGAGGTATTCGGCAAATGCGCAAACCCTGCCGGTCACGGTCACAATTACGTACTGGAGGTAACCGTAGCTCTCACCGGGGACACGGCTGGCTTCCGCACAGGCGAGTTTGAGAAAATCGTGGACGAAGAGTTCATAAAGCTGGTCGACCACAAGAACCTTAACGCCGACGTCGCAGAGCTAAGCGGCATTATCCCAACCGTTGAAAACATGGCGGTTTTCGCCTGGGACCGGCTTGCGGACAAATTCAGCCGGGCGAGACTGCACTGCGTTACCGTCTGGGAAACAGACAAGACATATTGCTCCTACTACGGTCACGATTGAAGCTGCCCCGGTCTCGGCGGCCCAGGAGCTTACGACAATCTGAAATCACACACCAACAACGCAAAAGCAGAAGGAGCAACGCTGCCGGATACGCTTGCGACAGGTCTGAGAAGGACCTGAGCTGTAAAAGGTCGTCAACCATCTGAAAGAATGTTGTGCATCCTATAACAACGGGATTGCTGCGATTTGCAAGCGGTTGTCCGCTTTGAACTTATGGGACCTTGAAGGCGTATAGTTTCCGTGCTAAAACTACGCCAGGAGGCACGGTGGCGCATCGTGTCTTTGCTAAAGCTATGTCCTTTATTTGTCGATACTTAGACAAGCAAACAGAGTCGTTCAGGAAGCAATATTTGGCAGGTGATAAGAAGCGTCGCCGCAGCACTTTTGCACGCCGGGACTGCTTGTAAGTCTCGATAAATCGGGTTGGATGCTGATGTTACGTCTCTTTTCGGCGCAGCCGACGGGGACGGAGTCTGTTATAAAAACGCCGATTCTTCCCAACCACTGAAATTACCCATTTGTTCTTCGCCTCAATAATTTTGATATAGGTATCGTATGAAAGCACTAATCACAGGAGGGGCAGGTTTCATCGGTTCCCATCTTGCCGAAACGCTGCTCAAGGCCGGTCAGGACGTTGTCGTCGTCGATAATCTCAGCACAGGCAGCCCCGATAACATCAAGGAGCTGAACAATAATTCCAACTTTTCTTTTGTTGAGGGCGATATTCGTGACGCAGCCCTGATGGAGTCATTGGCCGGTGATTGCGACGTCATTTATCATTTGGCGGCAGCAGTCGGCGTAAGACTGATAGCTGAGGACCCGGTTCGCACAATAGAGACGAATATCGGCGGCACGGAAGTAGTGCTCGACGCTGCCAACAGGTTCAAAAGGAAAACCCTGATTGCTTCGAGCAGCGAGGTTTACGGCAAGAACGAAACCGTCCCGTTCAACGAAGATGATGACATTGTCCTCGGCAGCACAAAGTTTTCCCGGTGGTCTTACGCCTGCGGCAAGGCTATTGACGAATTCCTCGGCCTTGCTTTTTACCAGCAGTATGGCCTGGAGGTTGCAATCGGCAGGTTTTTCAATACAATCGGGCCAAGGCAGACCGGCCGATATGGAATGGTTGTGCCCCGTTTTGTTCAAAGTGCATTAAGAAATGAGCCGCTGTGGATATACGGCACGGGAAAGCAGAGACGATGCTTCTGTTATGTCAAAGACCTTGTCGAGGCAATCACGAAGCTAATCGAGCGCGAAGAAACTGCCGGCAAAGTGTATAATATCGGCTCTACCGAAGAGATTGCTATCGAGGCGCTTGCCGACAAAATCATTGAGATGACCGGCAGCAGGAGCGAAAAGAAATTCATCTCTTACGAGCAGGCGTACGGAAGGCCTATTGAGGATATGATGCGACGGATACCCGGCATAGAGCGTATCAAAGAAACCGTCGGCTGGGAGCCGAATACGACGCTTACCGAAGCGCTCGAGCTCATTATTGAAAGTGAAAAGGCCAAATTGAGCGAGGCGCAGGCATAATACGGATTTCGCCGCGTCCTGCACAACCTGACAGGCCGGCGGCAGAATCCGGCACGGCGGCCTTTGAAAGGACGGTTGATATGGCAAAGGCTTTGATTACCGGTATAACAGGGCAGGATGGCTCGTACCTGGCCGAGATGCTGCTGCAGAAAGGCTATCAGGTCTGGGGCATCGTGCGGCGAAGTTCATCGTTCCACACAGGCAGAATCGACCATCTCTACAAGGACCCACACGAGGATTCGCGGCTAAGGCTGGTTTACGGCGACCTCACCGACGGCGGCAGCCTGGCAACAATCGTAAGCGAGATTCAACCAGACGAAGTCTATAACCTCGGTGCTCAAAGCCATGTTCGGGTCAGCTTCGATACACCAATCTACACGGTCAATACTGATGCGCTCGGCACACTTCGGCTGCTTGAGGCAGTTCGACAAATGAAAAGGCCGGCGAAATTCTACCAGGCCTCCAGCAGCGAAATGTACGGCAAGGTGGTCGAAATACCGCAAACCGAGAAAACACCCTTTTATCCGAGAAGTCCGTACGGCTGCGCAAAAGTGTACAGCTTCTGGCAGACGCTCAATTACAGAGAAGCCTACGGACTGTTTGCGTGTAACGGGGTTCTGTTCAATCATGAATCGCCAAGACGAGGCGAGACCTTCGTGACCAGAAAGATTACGCGAGCGGCAACAAGAATAAAACTTGGTCTGCAGGACAAACTGTACTTAGGTAACCTGGATGCAAAACGCGACTGGGGTTTTGCCGGTGATTACGTCGAGGCTATGTGGCTTGTGCTCAATCACGATGAGCCCGATGATTACGTCATAGCCAGCGGTGAAAACCACTCGGTGAGGGAGTTTCTGGACGAGGTCTTCGGCTATCTTGAGCTGGACTGGCATCAGTACGTTGAGACAGACCCACGCTACTATCGTCCGACAGAGGTTGACGTTCTGCTTGGTGACGCAAGCAAGGCCAAAAGGAAACTTGGCTGGGAGCCTAAGGTCGGGTTCAAAGAGCTGGCACAAATGATGACGGATGCCGATATGATGCTGGCCGAGCGAGAAAAGGTCTGGCAGGAGCACATGAGCAAATCAAAATGAACGTTTTTTTTGAAAACAAAAGGGTCGTTGTCACCGGAGGAGCCGGTTTCCTCGGCAGCTATGTCACCGAAGGGCTGCGAAAACGTGGATGCAGGAACATTCTCGTGCCGAAAATCGAGGACTATGACCTGGTCGACCCGCACGACATCACCCGTATGTATGAAGATATGGCGCCCGACATCGTTATCCATCTTGCAGCGGTCGTAGGCGGAATCGGGGCTAACCGCGAGCATCCGGGCGAGTTTTTCTATAAGAACCTGATGATGGGCGCCCAGCTTATCGAGCAGGGTCGCCTTTGCAACATTGAAAAGTTTGTAGCCATCGGCACGGTTTGCGCGTATCCGAAGTTCACGCCTGTGCCCTTCAGGGAAGATGACCTCTGGAAGGGCTATCCTGAAGAAACGAACGCACCGTATGGTCTGGCCAAGAAAATGCTGCTGGTGCAGTCTCAGGCCTACAGGGCCGAGTACGGTTTTAACTCAATATTTCTGCTGCCGGTAAACCTGTATGGACCGGGCGATAATTTTAACCCTGCCAGCAGTCACGTGATACCGGCCCTGGTAAAAAAGTGCGTCGACGCAATTGAAGCAGGTGACGACCATATTGTCTGCTGGGGAAGCGGAAAGGTCTCACGTGAATTTATTTACGCAGCCGATGCCGCAGAAGGCATCCTGCTGGCGACAGAGCGCTACAATGAATCCGAGGCGGTTAATATCGGGGCAGGATTCGAGATAGCGATTAAGGCGCTTGCTGAAAAAATCGCTGGATTGACTGGCTTTAAGGGTGAAATGCGTTGGGACACTTCCAGACCCGACGGTCAGCCGAGACGCCGCCTGGACGTATCGCGAGCCAGTAAATACTTCGGCTTTGAGGCCGGGACCGGCTTTGACGAAGGACTCAAGGCAACGGTGGACTGGTATGTTAAAACCAGAGCGAGCAAGAAGGACTCTGCCTCCAAAGCCGGATGATACCGGCCGGCATGTTGGATAGTCTGAAAATGGTTCAGCCGACAAAAATAACAATAAAGGATTCTAAAGACATGTATCGGGGAAAGAACATGGAGGTACCTCTGTTAGACCTTAAGGCACAGTATGCGAAAATAAAAGATGAGGTTCTGGCGGGCATTTCGGAAGTCCTTGAATCGCAACAGTGCATCGGCGGCCCAAAAGTGGCTGAACTGGAGGAGAAAATAGCCCGCATAAGCGACTGCGGATTCGGCATAGGGGTATCCAGCGGAACCGATGCAATCCTGAATTGTCTGATGAGCCTTGACATCGGAGCCGGAGACGAGATTATTACCACGCCGTTTACATTTTTTTCCACAGCGGGCTGCATCGCCAGAGTTGGTGCAAAGCCGGTCTTCGTGGACATTGACCCCAGGACGTTCAACATCGACCCAAGCCTAATCGAGCCGGCAATCACCGAAAGAACCAGGGCAATCATCCCGGTCCACCTGTTCGGGCAGATGTCTGATATGGACCCCATTATGGAGGTGGCCGACAAATACGACCTTGCCGTCATCGAGGATGCCGCGCAGTCGATGACCAGTACATATAAGGGCAGAAAAGCCGGCAGCATCGGCACAGCCGGCTGCTTTAGCTTTTTCCCGAGCAAGAATCTCGGCGGCGTCGGCGATGGCGGGCTGATTGTGACCAATGACCAGCAGCTTACCGAGCGGTTGCGTATGATGCGGGACCACGGACAGAACCCGCAGTACTATTACCGGCACATCGGCGGCAATTTCCGGCTGGACCCGATTCAGGCCGCGGCGCTGTTGGTGAAACTGCCGCACCTGGATGAGTGGTCCGAGGCACGTCGGCTCAATGCCGCTTACTACAACGAGAGATTTGCAGGCACGGCGGTACGCACACCTTATGTCAGGCCGGATTGCGTCTCGGTTTATAACCAGTACGTCATACGGACGCCCCGGCGGGACGAGCTTATGGCTCATTTGCAGCAAAGCAATATAGGCTGTGCGATATATTACCCTGTGCCGCTGCATCTGCAGGAGTGTTTCAGCTACTTAGCCTACAAAGAGGGCGATTTCCCCGAATCCGAAAAAGCCGCCAGAGAAGTCCTCGCCCTGCCAATATACCCCGAACTAACCGAGGAAATGAAGGACTGCGTGGCAGGAACGATTCTCCGGTTTATGGCGTAAACAAATCCTCACTTTTTTGGGAAGGGCTATCATGTTTGGCCAGAGAATGTCCCGAGCTTTCTTGTTACTGTGCATTGCCACGTGTGCTTCGGGTTCCACGGAAGCGCAAGGGCTACAGGGGAATTTTGCAGATCCCCAAGCTGTGAAGGATGTGTTGAGCGGCAAACACAAGATAGCCAACGCTGCATGGTGGGGGTTTAATAAGGATGACTCAACCGATGCGCTGCAGGGAGCAATCAATTCGTCAGCGAGCAAGGTAATCGTTCCCTATATGGGCAGCGAGTGGATTGTTCGGCCCATAAGACTGGCTAGCAATCAGGAGATTGTCTTCGAAGAAGGCGTGATAGTAGAGGCAATGAGTAATAAGGTTAAGCCAGATTCATTTATAATTTATGGTTCAAATTGGAACACCAAGAAAAATGAACATAAAAGAGGTGATGCATTATTTAGGGCTACATGCAAAAGCAATATCATTTTGAGGGGATATGGTGCCACATTTCGTATGAAAAAGAACAAGTACTTAGCAGAGCGAAATACAAGTGAACATCGTCATATCATTAACCTTAGGAGTTGCAGCGACATAACGGTCGAGGGGCTTACCTTAAAAGACAGCGGTGGTAGAGCTCGCTTCTGACAATTGTGAAACCGCAAGGCAATGCAAGGCAAAAGCGAGGCAAAACGGCGTTTACTCGCCAATGTCAGCACAAACATAATAGCGCTGCTTGTAAGCGTCCTAGTCGGGCTCTGGCTTACCCCCTATTTGATCCGAAATCTCGGCATAGAAGCATATGGGATGGTTCCTCTGGTTGTTCAGGTGGTTAACTATTTCGCTATTTTCTCAGTTGTGCTTAGAGATGTGATGGGCAGGTTCGTGGGCATTCATCTGAGTCGGCAGGAATACAGTCAAAGCAATATATATTTCAATACCGGATTATTCTCTGCATTGATATTGTGTGTCCTGCTCTGCATTCCTGTTATAGTGATTACGGCCCTGTTGCCGTCGATGTTAAATATTCCTGAAGGACATGTGAGAAGCACACGCCAGCTGTTTTTTCTCGTAGCTACGTCCTGCTTCCTCGACATTATGAGTCATCCTTTTCTGGTCAGCCCATTTATCAAACATCGGTTTGACCTGAGCAATTTAGTGACTATACTCAGCCGAGCGCTGCGAATAGCAATTTTAGTCCTGTGCTTTAACTATCTAAACGTATCACTTAAGTACGTCGGTTGGTCCTACTGTGGAATGACGTTGTTCGTTCTTGGTGGCTCTATATGGCTGATGAGACAATTGTCGCCCCAGTTGCACATTAGGTGGAGCTCTTTCAGGCAGTACGCCCTTCGCGAAATGGCCGGGATGGGGACATGGATGACAATCAATCAAATCGGCTCGGCGTTTTATTTGGGTAGTTCGCTAATAGTAATCAACATTCTATTAGGCCCAGCAGAGGGCGGTCGATATGGGCCTTTTGTTTTATTGCTTTCTTTGCTGAGCATGGTAGGCAGGACCGTCGCAAGTGTTTTTACTCCCATTGCCTATGAATACATTGCGCATAAGGAACAAGAGGCTTTGGTGTACCATACGGGGCGATCGACGAGGTTTCTCGGATTGATAATTGCGTTGCCTGTAGGTTTGTTGTGCGGTTTATCCACTCCGTTTTTAACATGGTGGTTAGGTCCGTCATTCGCCGACTTAGGCTTTTTATTGTGCCTACTTGTCGGTCCGTGGCTGATAAATGTTGCTGTACGCCCTCAGTTCGCCGTCTATAGGGGAATGAACAAGGTGAAAGTGCCTGCAATCGTTGTTCTGATAGGTGGAGCTTTGAACGTTCTTCTTTCGATGTTATTGATAAAATATACCAGATTAGGACTTTATGGTGTTGCCCTGGCAATGGGATTCTGTTTAACGGGCAAGAATATGTTCTTCACTCCAATTTACGTCGCAATGGTACTGGGCCGGTCGAAGTTCTTACTTTTTAGAGACTTTGTTTTTCCGGTAGTGATGGGCACATCGCTGGGGCTGGCGGGCTTTGGATTAAGCCAATTGTACGAACTGAGTTCTACGTTTAGTTTGGGTACGGCCGCTATATTATTAAGCATTGTCTATCTTCTGGTATGCTGGATAGCAATGAACAAAAAGGACAAAAAGTTTCTGCTCTCTCTTGTTGGCAGAAGCCGCAAGTCAAAATAACTTATCGAGAATCGCAACAGCAAAAGGTCGCTGAAAACTATACAGCCAAAGGCAAGGCGGCACCCGAATGTGCTTTGCTCGTAACATTCCGGGGTGCTGCAGCAATATAGAATGAAGCAAATATTACTTATAAACGATGGCGGCTCCGCTAATCTAGGGGATAAAGCTATCAAAAACACTCTGGAGAGTCTTCTGAGGGACGCTAACTGTGATGTCGACTGGGTGAGCTTTTCAGGATGGGTGGGAAAAAATCGCTCCCAAGCAGCTCGGCCTGAAGCAAAACCGGCGTGGTGGAAAAAGTTGGCAAGAAAAATTCTGCCTGCTGAATTGCGATGGCTGCTGAAAAACGGCCGAATGTTTTTAAGACATCTAAGAACAAGCAAATATGACCTAATCTTGATAGGTGGCGGTCAACTCATTCAGTCTAATAGTGTCTTCGGCTTGGCGATGTTCATTTGGGTGTTCTTGTTTAAAAAGTTTCACAAGAAGAAGGTTATACTAATTGCTGTTGGGGCCACTGAGAGGTACAGCCGCCTTGATAGATATTTATTCGGCAAATCGTTGAAGCTGGTTGATGGTGTTTATGTCAGAGACAGTAACAGTTTGTCGGCCCTGAAGAACATTTTTGGTGTCTCAGCCGGGGTGGTTCCCGATTTTGCCTTTTGCATAAACAGGATATACGAGTACCCGCCGCAGAAAGAAAAGAGAGCGATGTTCTGCCCCGTGAGTTACGAATTCTATAAAAGGAAAAATGACAGGCCCGATGCTGAACTAAGTTATGACGAGTATTTACAATACTGGATAGAAAGCATTCTGGAATACTGGAACGATAATTATGAAGTAAAGCTGTTCTGTATGAGTATGAGTACCGACTTGGCCATCGCGAAGATACTGAAACAAATTTTATTCGATGAGCATGAGGTTGACATAGAAATCTTAGACATCTGGACTCTGGGGGAGCTAACAAAGGAAATAGCAAAATCCGAAGTGGTTGTCGGTGCTCGAATGCATGCCTTAATCATAGGCTGTGCATATGGGTGCAAAGTAATCCCTTACAGGACATCGGAAAAGATACAAGCATTTAAGGAGGAATACGTAAATAGCAGCATTCGTCTGGATAAAGTGCAAAGCCGTATTATCGGTGCGGTTGAAAAGATCGTCGGGGACGCTTAGAAAGACCCCGGTTAGTGCGTTCGTAGGGTCAAAGTTATGCTTAACGAGGTACTCCAGTATAAAACGAAATAACTAGGTGGCAACTACCTAGACAATGAATAGCTGTCCACTATATAACGTTACTCAAACTGACCGGTTGTTGGAATTATGATTACTAAAGACATCAAACAAAAATGGCCTACTCGGACGATAAGACTTGTATCGGCAAGTACTTATCAACAAGGAGGCCATATGATTACAATCGGCAAAATTCCCAAGAAAATGCACATTTTTTTCAAGCCTGTCAAAAAGCAGGTTTCCGAACATGTATATGGCTATTTCTGGTCTATGGTACTGTCTATATGTATCAGCCATAGCAGTACTATCGATAGACTCGTCAAGTTGTTGCGGAACAGTACTCATCGCACCAATCACGGTGAATTTCTCTGGCGGAGTAACTGGGATGAATCGGTCGTTATGCAGCAGATTGCCTTGGACATGTTGCGTAGTTTGTTCAGCAAGAAAGATAACCATCTGTTCTTCATTATCGATGACACCCAAACCCTCAAGCGAGCCAAAAGTATGGAAGCTGTTGGTAAACTGCATCATCATGCCACTGGAAAGTACGGAACCGGTCATACCATTTTGAAAGTGTGTTTGTATTACCGTGGTGTCACCATCCCATGGGCTTCGTTGTTGTATATCAAAAAAGAACATGCCGGCAAATTGAAGATCCCCTTTCGTAAGCTTACCGAACTGGCTGGGCAGGCAATCAGAGAAGCTGCTCTGCCGGAAAAATTCAAGGTTACCGCTTTGTTTGACGCTTTTTATCTTTGCCCAAATATTGTCAATGCCTGCAAAGAGCGAAAATGGCATTATATAGGTGTAGGCAAGTCTAATCGATGGTTTACGGTTGCTTCGGTTAAACGCAAACTTGCCAAATATGGCAGGAATGTTCTGCGAAACAGCGGCACCTGGTGCGACATTACCGGCCTGCGTAAAACCAGGAAATACAGGCTGGCTGAGCGAATTGGTAAATTGAATAAGCTCGGTACAGTCAAGATCGTTTTCTCTCGCCGTAAGAGAGAAAGTAAACATATCGCAATTGTCACTGACAATTTGCATGCTTCGATGAAAACCATTGTAGCTGACTATCTGAAACGATGGTCTATTGAGATGTTTATCAAGGATGAGAAACAGCATTTGGGGCTGGGCGATTATCGCGTATTGCGGTACCGGGCTGTGGTTAGACACCTGCGGCTGGTTGATTGTGCCTATGCCTGCCTGACCCACGTAGGGATTAAAACCTGCTGTGCACAAGGCCAAAACAAATCCAACAAAGTGCTGAGACTTGAACCGATTAGCAAACTCAAAGACCGCATGCGTCGGATAGTCTGGCAGGAGAACGTTCAAAATGTTATCAAGTATAGCCATGAAAAACCTGTTATTCGCCGTCTGGAAAAACTCCTCGCAGCCTAAAATCGGTCAGTGTGAGAACGTTAGATGAAATAAAAATTGCGAGGGAGCTCAAATGAGAATTCCAGAAAAACTGAAAAAGTCGATTCCTAAACCGATAAAAAGATTTCTACGCCCAATACAAAATCGGTTGGTGGATAAATATACTTCTGAATCATCATTTTGGCGAAGCAGGCTCAAAATCGACAATGGAGTATTTAAGAACTCTCATTATCAGCGACTTATGTTAGCTATGGCAGAGGAGTCTGACGATAACTTTCTAAAAGGAAAGATTGTAGCTGATTTCGGCTGTGGTCCCAGAGGGAGCTTAGTTTGGGCAAGTTCCGCATCTTTACGAATAGGTATTGACGTGCTTGCAGACCGTTATTCCGATGAGTTCACAGATAATATTATTTCTCATGGAATGATATATTTAAAGTCAACTGAAAAGGTTATTCCACTACCGTCGAATTTTGTTGATGTGATGTTTACACTAAATGCTATAGATCATGTTGATTCCTTTTGCGATATGTGTAGTGAAATAATCAGAGTTTTAAAACCTGGTGGAGATTTTATCGGCAGTTTTAACCTTGAAGAACCTGCTACGCCATCCGAGCCCCAAAGGCTTGACGAGAAAATGATTAAAGAGAATCTATTAGACTTTTTGGATGTACAATCCTACCGAATAACAAAGGCTGGAGCCCACGGAAATACATATGAACCGTTTTTTGATGGATGTCTATGTTATGAACAAGGCCAAAAGGGCTTGCTTTGGGTTAGAGCCAAGAGAATCAGCTAACAAGACGCTTCACCGGATCGCTATTCCGCTCGCGCTGCATAGCGGCAGGTGAGCTTTATCGTTAAATTACCAAGAATGACCGTTGAGCAGCAATTATTCAGGCGGGCCTTTTATAATGCAACAGACTATTTCGAGCACGAATTTATAAAGGGTGAGAACGTATTTGTTTTGAGAGTCGAGTACACGCCTAGAAAAACGCTGAAGTGGATGTACTAACACTCGCCGCTGAGTACGATCGTTAAGAAAGCAATAGGGCCTATTAGAGGTTGTTGAGATGGTTGAAGCTGCCAAGCCACTGCGGGTATTGCACTTACTAGGCTCCCTCGGACACGGTGGCATTGAAACTTGGCTTATGGATATAGTTGGCAATACAAGCCGTGAAGAGTTCGCATTTGACGTATGCGTAATGCGTCGTGTGGCGGGTGGTTACGAAGAGGAATTCCAGAAGTTAGGCGGCAGAATCTTGTGCTGTCCGCTGAGCAAGAACCTGTGGAGCTACTGCCGACGATTTAAACAACTGCTGCGCGCAGGACACTATGACATCGTTCACAGCCATCTATATTACTTCTCCGGGCTTATCATGCGGCTGGCCGCTCAGGTGGGAGTGCCTAAGCGTATCGCTCATATTCATCCGGCGGAAGACACGAAAGCAAACCAAAACTTTCGCGCATTGTTTACTTGGTGGATGAAAAGATGGATTCAGCAATACGGCACCAGATTCTTAGGGCCTTCCCGTGCAAGCATGGAGGGCCTCTGGGGGGCCAAATGGGAAAAAGACCCCGCAAAACAGGTGCTCTATAATGGAATCAAGCTCGAGCGTTTTGTTAATCTTGTGGACAGGCGGACAGTTCGTCGTGAACTGGGCATCCCTGAAGATGCTCCCATTGTACTCAATGTTTCACGATTTGTGCCTCATAAAAGACACGAATTTCTTGTTCGAGTAGCGCAGCAAGTACTGGCTATAAAACCAGACGTTTATTTTCTTCTAATTGGGGCAGGTCCTTTGCAAAACACGGTCAAAGAGCAAGTTCGTGCGAAAGGTCTTGAGAAGAATGTTCGATTCATTACCGGCGCACCCAGCATCGACCGGTACTGGATGGCAGTTGACGTGTTTGCGTTTCCTTCCTCTAATGAGGGCTTTGGAATAGTGATTATCGAGGCGGCCGCAGCCGGTCTAAAAGTAATTGCCCAAGATATCCCAAGTGTCAGAGAGGCAGCAGTTGCTTGTTCGGATGCGGTTCTTTTACCTCTGGAGACAACGGTGGAGAAGTGGACGCAAACATTGGTCACTGCATTAAAACAACCCAGAATGCCTGAAAGCCAACGTCAAAAGCTTCTCAAAACCTTCCCCTTTACAATAGAGAACTCTGTAAGAAAATTGAGTGAGATTTATCATGGCTGAACTTGTACACTCAAATGGAATACAGAATAAAGGTGGTTTTGATTACGAAATGGACCGTTCTGAAGATTATTTTCTTTTTGACGAGGGCCAACCACTGAAAGCAGTCAGGGAGCGGCCCAGCCCTATGATGCTGGTTATGCTCATGACAGTCTTTTTGCTTATCGCGAGCATGATCCCATCCACCAAGAACTTTTGGGTGCCGCTTTCATATGGATTTTATTTGCGGTCGGGAAGAGCATTGATTCTTGTTTTTGCTGGAATAGTTGTCCTTGCCAAAATTTTGGGTATTTTTTCCTACCATATATCAAAAGACACGAAGCGTAAATTCCTCGCTCCGATCTTACTTTTGGGGCTGCTTCAGATAATTTCCTTGGCGTGGAACGGTCAGGATGGAATCCACAAAGGCTATTCGTTTTTACAAACTGTGTTTATGTGCGCGCCTGTGCTGACCGCGGTTCTGATGGTTTCAGGTTTATCTTATTATAGTCGGATTAAGGTTGCCTCCTGGCTTACGATTATTCTGGTATTCATTTTTTGCGTGTACATAAGTATGTCGTTTCTGTTCCCGGGGTTAAGACCCAGTGCTGCTTGGCTGGATAGAGCAGTGCCTACTCTTGGGTTTATCAGGGTTTTCGGTCCGTTGGGGGGGTCTACGTCCCTAAACTTTGTGATATTACCAGCTTTGGGTTTTTCGGTAGGCCAACTTTTTGTCCCAAGCCGCTCCAAAATCCTCTGGGGAGCTATTACTGCCATTTTGTTGATAGCCGCTATAGGAACCGGCAGCCGTGGAGCGGTACTCTGCCTGGGTGCATTCTGCATCTTAATACTGCTGACGCTTCGTATAACTAAAGCCCTTAAGTTTCTCCTGCCCGTGGTGCTGGTATTAGGCATCGTGATAGCTTTCACCGGAATACCGGAACGTTTCTTGACAATGCAGGATACAGCTCGCATCGAAACATATAAAACAGGTCTGCGGGCACTTACATCGAGTCCTCGCAATTTCTTCGTAGGTGTTGGCCACGGTGGGTTGTACTCATTACTACACGACAATACTATACGTATGTTGAAAGGTCTAGCCTTTTCGCACATGGCTACAAAAGAAACGGAATTTGGCTTTACTTTAACCAATAGCCATTCCACCATTTTACAGCCGCTGTTTGAGAATGGTGTGTTGGGTTTTGCGATTATGGTGATTCCATTGTTATGGATATTCACACGGCTTTTCGGCCGGCATTACCGCAAATATCATGACCCATTAACAATCCAGGCCCGAATGACATTGGCTGGCTGTACAGCATCAATGGTGTTAATGCTTACCAGCGTCTTCTTTTTCCACACTACATGGCTTGTTTTTATCTGGGCTATATTCGTAATCGCTGGAACTGAAACAATGGCTGAGACCAGGTGGCTCGCAGAATCCGGACGGCCCCGCGAAGCTGATGAGCTCACCTATTACGGCAAGGAATACTCTTGGGGGAAATGATGTTTATTATGCCAACAAAATCATCCATGTTTTTGCCCATTACTTCTATAAAAGCAGTTTCACTGATGATTTTTTGTCCTGCTGTCTCGCTTTTGCTTAATTATCAATCGTATGGAGCGGAATCGCCGGCCACTAACGGGAATTTCAAGAATCCGGACGCGGTGCAGAGAGTCATTTCTAAAAAAGAAATGGTAGCAAATGCCGCCTGGTGGGGATTCAATGCTACTGATTCAACCGATGCGCTGCAGGGGGCAATCAATTCGGGAGCGAGCAAGGTAATTGTTCCCTATATGGGCAAAGAGTGGATTGTCAGACCCATAAAGCTGGTCGGTAACCAGGAGATTGTTTTTGAGCCTGGTGTGGTTGTGATTGCAAAGGAAGGCGAATTTAAGGGCAAAAAGGATTGTCTGTTTTCGATTTTTCGTATGAGCAATGTGACTTTGCGTGGTTACGGCGCTACACTTCGAATGCGTAAGGAGGATTACCAGAGTCCCAAGTATACAAAATCTGAATGGCGACACGTTATTTTGCTGCGAGGCTCAACTAATGTGAATATTCTCGGCCTCAGACTGGAAAGCTCCGGCGGCGACGGTATCTTTGTGGGAGAGACAAAGGACGGCAGTCATATACCCTCCAAAAACGTGCTGATTAAGGATTGCGTCTGCGATGATAATTACCGTCAGGGAATAAGTGTATGTTCCGTAGATACACTGCGAGTGGAAAACTGCGCCCTAAGAAATACCCGAGGAACTCAGCCTAAATCTGGCATAGACCTCGAGCCTAGCAATTACAAAAGCATGCTGTCTAACATCGTGGTAAGTAATTGCATATCCGAGGATAACGCGGGTGCGGGCTTCTTCTGCAACATAAGCCACCTAAAAGAAGTATCAAATGAGGTTTCTGTCCTTTTTGTCAACTGTTATGCCAGGAGATGTGTGGCATCAGGTATCTATGTTCGTAACGATAAACCGGCAAATTGTCCAAAAGGATTGATCCAGTTTAAGAACTGCATAATAGAGGACATGCCTCATTATGGCACTCATATCCTTTGGGCAAACGTAGCTTCTTCAATACAACTGCGTTTTAGTGATTGCAAATGGCGCAACGTTGCCCAGAAGCACAAGACAGTCCCCGTCCGGTTGGATATGAAAAGGAAAAAGTTTGCGAATCAAACAGGAGCAATTGAGTTTGTCAACTGTTATGTTTATGACAAGAAGAATCGTGCTTTCCTGAAAATCAATGAGGTTGGTGGTGACGGGGGCGTTTATGATGTTAAGGGCAATATTAACGTCCATAATTCGTATGGCGCGAGAATGGATTTAGCAGGAGCGCTCACGGCACCGGCCCTTAAGGTGAAGTCTTTCAAAGTATGGGAGTAAGGCGATGAGTACACCTTTGGCAAGTATTACAAGTGCGTTTTATAATACGAGCCCGCGCCTGCTGGATATGGTTAAATCCATATTTCGTCAGTGATTGACCCATTGGGAGCCGGTTCTGCTTGATGAGGAGACCACTGATGACAGTGTGCAACGGGATTATTCCTCAATAAACGAGGCGAATCGGTATAACTAACGAAAAAGGTAAGCTTTGGAAAAACCTGAACTTACAATTGGTGTAAGCTTTTACAATACTGCTGATACCCTCATGGACTTGGCGAAATGCGTATTCTCTCAGACATTTACCGCTTGGGAGTGGATACTAATTGACGATGGTTCAACCGATGATGGTTACGATATTGTCAGGCACATCAAAGACCCACGGGTGCGCGTAATGCGCGACCATGTAAACAAAGGTCGTTCTTTCCGGTATAACTACATCAGTCAAATCGCGCGAGGTGACTTCATTGCCAGGTTCGATGCTGATGACCTGTGCCAACCGACGAGATTTCAAAAGCAGGTAGAGTTCCTCAGAGCGCACCCAGATGTGGACCTTGTATCAACGGGCATGCTTTGTCTTGGGCCAGGAGACGTGCCTTTGGGACACCGTACCGCCAAAGCTATTACGCACGAGGAAATTTGCCGCAAACCTCTCAGTGGGTTCAAAATAGCGCACTGTTCCATGATGGGCCGGACCGAATGGTTCCGAAAACATCCCTATCCGGAACAGTACCGGATCGCGGTTGACTACGCGCTGTATATCTCCAGCTATTGTAATAGCCGCTTCGCTAATATTCCCGAATCGCTGCACTTCTATCGGGAATATGCCACACACAGTTTGCGAAAGTATTACCACACCAACGTTGGGGTTTCACAAGCCATTAAGGAATATGCTCCTGAAGGTTTTAGTTCTGTGGATAAGCTAAAGGCTCGCGCAGCTCGTTATTTTCGCATAGGAGTGTATGCAGTGGCAACCGTGGCGGGTTTACAGTGGAGATTGATATCACAACGGAGAACGCAGGAACTTAGAGAAGAAGACATTCGCAAGTTCCAGCAAGTAATGAATGTCATAAAGACCACAAAGGTTCCGGGTATTGACCCATAATTGAAGCTCAAAACAAACTACCAACCCGATGCGGAATATCAAGCCCGCCGATAAGCTGTCTTTGGTCAATTGTTTATTTGCTGTCTGCGAATTTCACTAATGAAGTCTAAACCGAGGGGCAAAGCAATTGCTTCGATAGCGAGAGAACACCCGGACAAGTTATAAGAACCAAACCAGTAATTACTTGTGAAACCATTATTGATGCCCCAAGAAACTGGTCAACAACCGAAAATTTGTTTGATATCTTCTATCCCGGTTACTCTATGGAGTTTTTATCGAGGCTTGATTCGGCAGTTAAGAGATTATGGGTTTTCGATTACTTTAATTTCTTCCGATTTGCCTGAACTGCATACAATGGAGAAAGAATTGGATTGCTCGATATTTCCTGCTGAGATATCCCGGCAGATTACACCGTTGCAGGACATGCTTACGATTCTCAAACTGGTCAGGCTATTTAGACGAAACCGTTATGACCTTGTTCACGCACACACTCCCAAAGCCGGCCTGCTTGGTATGATTGCCGCGCGTATTGCGGGAATCAAAAATCGTGTTTATACGTGTCATGGGCTTCCTCTGGAGACTGAATCGGGCTTGAAGCGGCAATTGTTAGCCTGTGCTGAGAGGGCAAGCTGTGCTCTGGCTCATCAAGTGCTTGTGGTCAGTCACAGCCTCGTCGATAAGCTCTCAAAATACAAAATCTGCTCTAAGTCAAAATTGACGGTTCTGGGCGAAGGTACTGCTTGTGGTGTTGACCTTAATCGGTTTACAGTTACTCCTGAGTTGTTCAAGAAAAGTCGAGATATTCGCAATAATTATGGTATCTCAGAAAAAGACCTGGTGGTAGGATTTATTGGTCGTCTCGTACCGGATAAGGGTATTCACATTCTGGTTGAATCCTTTGCGCGATTACATGAATCAAACCCAGGTATCAGATTGCTTGTTCTTGGAGATTTTGAGCCTCACCGAGGGCGATTGTCTGACGACACGATTGAGATTCTAAGGAATCACGGTGGTATAACTCGTTGCGGATTCACTCCTGAGATAGAGCTTTACTATGCTGCTATGGATATGTTAGTCCTGCCCACGAGACGCGAGGGGTTTCCTTATACCCTTTTAGAAGCGGCCGCGATGGGTTTGCCGGTGATTGCCACAAGAGTCACCGGTTGTGTAGATGCGGTTGTGGATGGTGTTACCGGTTTGCTGGTGGAAGTTGATGATGTCCAGGAAATGTTTGAAGCGATGCTGCGGCTTGCTAAGGACCCCGAATTACGAAAGAGATTAGGGCGGCAAGGCCGAAAACGGGTCGAATCTATGTTTGATTCCGCGGTCCTTATCCAGGAACACACCAATCTCTACAACAAGCTGTTACTTAACGGTACAGGGTAAGTCACTTCATAAAACAACCCGGTAGATGAAAAGGTTTGGTATAATCAGTAATACTTATGCAGCCGAAAGAGGACAAAGGCCCAATGAGTAAGCGAATTTTTAATTTGGTAATTTGCCTTCCGGTGGTGGTACTTCTGTTGCCGGTTTTCGCGGCTATTGCTATCGCGATAAAACTCGGCAGCAAGGGGCCGGTGACATTCAAACAACAACGGGCAGGCAAAGATGGCAAGTCGTTTGTATTCTATAAATTTCGGACGATGAGAGTCGATGTAGACCCGTTCGGACCGAGCCCAAAGTCCGGCGGTGATGCGAGACTAACAAAGGTGGGGAAACTTTTGCGAGAATATTCCCTTGACGAACTGCCGCAATTGTTTAATGTATTAAAAGGTGATATGAGTATCGTAGGGCCTCGGCCTTTGTATATCTCGCAAATCAAAGAATGGAACGACAGACAAAAAAAACGCCTGCACGTGAAACCCGGACTGACCGGGCTGGCGCAAGTCTCCGGCCGAGGAGGGCTTACGGTTGAAGCAAAGCTGGAACTTGACGTCAAATATGTGGAGACTGCGAGCTTTCTTGTCGATTTGAAGATAATAATCCGTACTATCGGACAGGTCTTTAGGCGAAAAGGCATATACGAAAACAGATATTCAGAAGGGCAATTTACCAGAGGACAGGATAACCGGTGATTAAGCCGAAACGAATAGCAGGCTGGAGCGAATGGTATGGCAGATAAAACGGCAGCTCAGACAAGATACTTTACAAGTATCGACCAGTTGGAGCATTTAACCGAGCACGAACGCGCCGAGTTGAAAAAGGTCACGGACGAATTCGCCTTTCGTGTCAGTGACTATTACCTATCACTTATCAACTGGGACGACCCTGACGACCCCATACGCCGCATCGTAATCCCGCACCCGCGCGAGCTCGAGCAGTGGGGAGCGCTCGACCCTTCCAACGAAGAGGCGTACACCGTTATTCAGGGGCTCGAACACAAATATCATTCGGTTGCTCTCTTCCTTGTCACCGACAGGTGCGACGGATTTTGCAGGTACTGTTTCCGCAAACGTCTTTTTATCCAGTCCGAAAAGCAGTCTCTGGAGGATTGGGAAGCTGCATACCGGTACGTGGCTGAACATCCTGAAGTTACGAACGTCCTGCTGACCGGCGGCGACGCCTTGATGCTGCCAACCCACAAACTCGAGGAAGTTCTCACAAGGCTGCGGCAAATTGACCATGTCAACATAATCCGCCTGGGCACGCGAATCCCTGCATACAACCCGTACCGAATCATCAACGACCCGCAACTGCTGAAAGTCATAGAAACACATAGCACCAAAGGCAGGAGAATATATGGGATGACTCACTTCGTGCATCCGCGAGAGCTGACAGAGGTTGCAATTGAAGGAGTGAGCCTGCTGCAAAAAGCCGGGGCCAAACTGGCCAATCAAACGCCCCTTATCAGGGGGGTGAATGACAATCCGGAGGTGCTCGCCGAGCTGCTCGACAAGCTGTCCTTCATAGGAGACATACCATATTACATTTTCCAGTGCCGGCCGGCGGTAGGAAATAAGCCTTACACCGTGCCGATTGAAGAAGGCTACGAGATTGTCGAGCAGGCAAAGGCCCGGGTATCGGGACTGGCAAAGCGGGCGCGATACACAATGTCTCACGCCACGGGCAAAATAGAAATCGTCGGCAAAACAAAAGACCGCATATATTTTAAGTACCACAGGGCAGCCAAAGACGCCGACAGCGGGCGTTTTATGGGCTTCAGAAGCAATCCGGACGCCTGCTGGCTCGATGATTACAATGAACCCGTCGAGGACAGCCCTGTCAGTCCTGCCGTTGGCGCCCGCCTGCCGCAATAGAAATCCTCATAGCCAGATAACATTCGCCTGTCTTCGTAACCCCCGTCGCTTCGGGGGTTATTATTTGACAGCGCCAAAAACCGGTTAAAATGACCATCAAAGCCAGAAAGATTATTCCGTTTGTTTTGGCGTGTTGCACGGCGGCATTCGCCCTGGAGCCAAACCAGGTTCTTGTAATAGCAAACAGTGATGTTGCCGAATCCGTGCAAATCGCCGGATACTACTGCAAGAGACGAAAAGTGCCGCGGGACAATATTCTCGCCTTGTCTCTGGGGAACAGTCTCAATGATACAATCGCCAGAGAGGACTATGATAAGAAGCTGGCTGAGCCGATACGAAAAAAGCTGAACGAGTATATGTTTCCCACGGAAATCAGGTGCCTGCTGACGACATACGGCGTGCCTGTAAAGGTTACAGGCCGGGGGCCTCTTACAGACCAGCAGGACAAAGTGCGGAAGTTACAGGAATCGGCCAAGCAACTAAAAGATAAGATTGAGAAGTCAAAGCAGAATGATTCGGACGTTTCCGCTTCGCAAAAGCAGAGCCTTAATCGCAAGCTGCACGAACTGCAATCCGAGATTGACCGTATCGGCGGCAAGGAGACAAACGCTTCGGTGGACAGTGAGCTGTCGATGGTGCTGCACGGTGACTACGAGCTGTATCGATGGCGGCGTAATCAACTAAGGAACAATCTGATAGACCTGGGTTCAAGCACGCTTATGGTCTCTCGTATTGACGGGCCTGGCGCCGATATAGTCAGGGGCCTTATCGACAAGGCCATCAAGGCTGAAACGACTTCACTAAAAGGCGTGGCTTACATAGATTCACGAGGTCTGAAAAAAGACAAAAGGCCATACACCTCGGGCTATTTCGACCGTTCCCTCCGGAGCCTGGCGGTTCTGATAAGTTTTCGAAGCGACATAACAGTAAAAGAAGAGCGGACGGAGAAGCTCTTCCAGCCCGGTGAATGTCCCCGCACAGCCATTTATTGTGGTTGGTACAGTCTGAAAAAGTATGTTGACGCCTTTGATTTTGTTGACGGTGCCATAGGGTATCACATTGCAAGCCTGGAAGCTGTAGACCTTCGCGACCCGGCGAGCAGTCAGTGGTGCCCGGCGATGCTGAAAGACGGCATTACCGCTACACTGGGAGCCGTCGCCGAACCATATATTCATTCCTTTCCCGAGCCGCGAGCCTTCTTTGCCGAGCTTCTCAGTGGCCGTTGCCTCGTCGAGGCATATTACCGCACAAAGCCGTTTAATTCCTGGCAGCTTGTCTTGATAGGCGACCCGCTATACAGACCGTTCAAACCCACCCGCTGACGGCGCCTGTCCGCGGAAGCGGCGAACCAGCGACACCAGCAAAATCACACCGACTACGAGCACCAGCCCGCCGACCGAGGCGATTAGACGCTGGGACCGCAGCCCTCTGCCGACAATAACGGAAAACAATTCCACAGCCACAACAAGGGCTATCGGCAGCGCCAATGCCGTTAGAACCCACCTGGGCCGCGGGGCTTTAAGCGACAGAAAAAGATGTATGTATCGAACCCACACAATAGTGAAAACAGCGTAGGCGAGCACATAAAACACGAAACTCGTCACCGGTAATAACTCGGCCGGGTTCACACGGGCCAGATTCGCAAGGATAAATATGGCTGCACCTGTCACCGCCAGCAGGGCAGGCCAAAACTTAACAATACTGAATAAAACCAACCCGGCAGACACCCCCACCAGATTCGCTGAAAAATCCACAATATCACAGTTGCGGCCCACGTAACCCTGAAGCAGTTCATCAATTACTCCATACCAGACCACTACGAGAATTATCAACCAAGGCTGCGCTTTGTTCCAGCGGATTTTCCCCTCGCCCGCGACGGCAAACCACAAAAGGAAGACAAGAACAAGATAAGCAAGTACGTGCAGAGCCTTGTCAGACACCCCTGCCCTGTAAATGACGTCCGGTATGGGAATATGCGCCAAAACAAAAAGCGCAGGCCAGTAAATCAGCAAGGCAATAATACTTGACTTCCGCCGCTGCGACAAAGCCATTAATACCCTTTCATACCTTCGACAGTTGTTGTGAGTACCTGTTTCACGCCGATAGCACCATAGCAGGACTGCGGAAAAACCAACTGCTTATCTGATTTTTCTGCATCAACACTTCAATTTTACCAGAGATTAACCTATAATGTAAGTAGCCGCGCCGGGACAACACCAGCTTCATTAGACCGGTTCGCATATTGCTGCGGGCGTATTTGGAGAGTCGAGAAATGAAAACTGTAACACTTCGGCATAATCCAGCTTGCAAGGCCGTCTTCAAGGGTAGTGCTTTTGTGCTGCTGGTGATTGGTTTTGCGGCGCTTTGTCTTGGGCAGTATAGCTCCCGGCGTCAGCCAAACAGGATAATCCAGCTTAGCAAGCCGGAACTGAAAGGTCAGCTCAGTCTGGAGGAGCTGCTGGCCAAATCTCCCAACATCGGGCAATTCATTCCCAGACCGCTCGAGTTGAGTCAAATCGGCCAATTAGCCTGGGCCGGCCAGGGCTTAATACAGCCCAAAACAGACCTCCCGGCCGCGCCACCGGCAAGTGCAACGTCTCCGATTAGACTGTATCTGGCCAGGCAGGACGGAGTTTTCGTTTACGAACCCGCCGGCCACATGCTTCGACAGACCTGGGCAGCGGATATTCGCCCGGCTCTGGTCGCTGCCGCTCGGGAACAGCCCGCCCTGCTGCAAGCGCCCTGTCATATAGTCATTGCAGGCACGGTCAGACCGCTTGTCTCAAAATACGGCAGGCAGGCAAAAAAGTATATGCTGTTTGAGGCTGGCAGGGTCGCTCAGAAAATCCAGCTTCAGGCTGCCAGTCTAAACCTGAGTTCGGCGCCTATCGCGGTATTCAATCTAAGAGAGGTTGAAAGGGCCTGCAGGTTGCCCAAGGAGCTCGACCCGATTTATATAATCTGCATCGGCTACACACCCGAACAGGACCAGCAGCAGGGCGCCCAGGGGCAGGCCAGCCGCAAGTCAGCGGTCCTGGTCATACCCGCCGGGATGTTCCGCGACGAGGAGCTTTTCGAAACGAAGATGGTCCTGGACCAGGCCGGCGTGGCAACATCCATTGCAAGTTCCAGGCTCGGACCCGTCGCCGGAGTACTCGGAAACATAGTACAGGCCGAGATTGGGTTGACTGAACTGAATATCGATGAGTATGACGCGATAGTCTTTATAGGCGGTCCCGGCGCAATGCGGTATTTCGAGGACCCGGTTGCGCTCGGCATCGTCCGTGATGCGGCAAACAAAGGCAAGGTTCTCGCGGCCATCTCTATCGCACCTGCCGTTCTGGCCAATGCCGGCGTGCTTCAGGGCGTAAAAGCAACAAGCTTCGTCACGGTCCAGGAAAGACTCGAGCGGGCAGGGGCCGTATTTACCGGCGCCCCTCTCGAACGCCACGGGTCAATAATAACCGCACGAGACCCCGGCGCCGCACGACTATTTGGCCAGGCCATCACAGAGGCGCTTGCCGCCGCTGACAAGTAGCGCTGCAGAACAGTCCCCGTTTGTCTTAAACCAGCAGCAGGCCCAGAACTAACTCAACTCCTGGCGCTGCCGGGGTTGTAACAATTCGTAATCGGCAGTCTCCTGTCTTTGCCGAAGGCCCTGGGCGTAATCCTCGGTCCGGGCGGCAACTGCCTCCTCTTATACTCACTACGGTCGACCATGCCGACCACACGGTACACAACCTCAGCCGGCAGGCCGGATTCGGCAAGCTCCTGTGCGGATTTATCCTGCTCAACGTAGCCTTTGAGAATCTCATCAAGCAAATCATAATCCGGCAGCGTGTCAGTGTCTTTTTGGTTTGCCCTTAACTCGGCACTCGGCGCTCTGCTGATTACGTCGGCAGGTATAGCCGCTCGTGTGGCCCTGTCGTTTATGTACCCGGCTAACTCGTAAACAGTGGTCTTGGGAACGTCTTTCAGAACGGCAAAGCCGCCGGCGGTATCGCCATAAAGAGTCGAATAGCCCACCGCAACTTCGCTCTTGTTACCGGTCGTCAGGACAAGGCTCCCAAACTGATTGCTCAGAGACATCAAAATACACGCCCGAATCCTGGCCTGCAGATTCTCGTAAGCGACCCCCCTATTATCCCAACCGTCAACCGTCCCCAGCGACCGGTCAAACTCCGCGAGCATCGGCTCAATCGGAATGCTCACAATCCTGATGCCGAGATTTTCCGCCAATTTCTGCGCATCGGCCCTGGTCTCGGCGCTGCTAAAATTAGACGGCATTGTAACGCCCAGCACATTTTCGGCGCCCAATGCGGCAGCCGCGATAGCAGCGGTAACCGAAGAGTCTATACCGCCACTGAGGCCCAGCAAAACCTTCCCGAAGCCATTCTTTCGGGTGTAATCGCGCGTTCCCAGCACAAGAGCCTGATATATCTCATCGAGCCGACCAACCGGCTGTTGGGCGGCGCCGCCAACAAGTTCGACCCCTAAACCGCCTCCGGCGCCGGCTTTGACATCGGCAATCAGCAAATCCTCCTCAAACGCCCGCGCCTTGGCAACGCATGTCCCCGTCGAATCCACGAGCATGCTCCGCCCGTCAAAGACCAATTCATCCTGCCCGCCAACAAGGTTGCAGTAAGCAACAGCACAGTTGAATTCCTTTGCGCAGCGGCGCACCATCTGCTCTGTCTGCTCCGACCTGCCGACGTAAAAAGGCCAGGCTGATATGTTCAGGACCATCTGAAACTGCTCCTGGCTCGTTCGACCGGTTCGTTCCTGTGTCTTCTGGCCGTGTCGGAATCCCAGGAAGCTGCTCAACTGCTCGATATCCCGGATGTCCTCGCAAATCGTCACGGCAGCCCTGAACTCGCCAAGGTCAACTATAAGCGGCTCGGTACCGGACTGAAAGTATCTGCGCTCATCGAACACGCCGTAGTTTGGCAGCAGCGCCTTTCGATAGATTTTACTCACGCTGCCGTTCTGCAGGACAGCGGCTGAATTATAGCAATTGCCCTCACGGCCTTCCGCAAAGCCGACTATTATTGTTGCCTCGGCACAGTCGGCGGCAAGCTCATCAATCGCTTCTGCGTTGTCCTGCAGAAAGTGCTTCTTCAGCAGGAGGTCTTCAGGCGGATAACCACAAATGGCAAGTTCCGGAAACAACAGCACATCCACGTCATGCTGAAGAGCCTGGCGATAAACCTGGCGCATCTTTTCGGCGTTACCCGACAAATCACCGACCACGGCGTTGAATTGTCCCAGCCCAATCCGCACCAGATGACACCTCACGAATCAATCGAATAGAAAAGCAAACCAGACAGGGCGGGATTCAAGCCCACCCTCTGCACCTCATTTTAGAAGTTTCAGCCCTGCAGGACAAGTCTTTGTTCTCCGGCGAATTTGGCGGGACGACCCGTCGGGGCAGTCTATGGCAGTGAAGAATTAACCCGGAAATCATCGCCTGCGAAAAGTCTGGACAACCCAACCTGGCAGGCAGCGGTTCAACTATTGTCGGGTCGTTACGCGGATTCTTTCCTTGCTTTTTGTCTTGCGGTTGTCAGCTCAGCTTTGCCTTCGACTATATCCTGGGTAATTACGTACTTTGCAGCCCCTGAGTTTTCCGGCAGTTGGTACATCAAGTCAACCATGAGCTCCTCGATGATGGCTCGCAGGGCGCGGGCGCCCGTGTCCCGCTCGAGTGCTTTCTTTGCTAACATCCGCAGCGCACCTTCGGTAAAACTGAGCTGGGCGTTCTCCATCTGGAAAAACTTTTTGTACTGTTTGATGAGTGCGTTTTTGGGCATCGTCAGGATATCCATGAGTGCCTGTTCGTCGAGGGCCGAGAGCGTGGTAATCACCGGGAGCCTGCCGACCATCTCAGGAATCATTCCGTACTCGATGATGTCTTCGGGTATGACGCTGGTGATTATGTCACTGTACTCGGATTTCTGGTCTGTTCCACCGGCCAGTTCCGAATCGAAACCTATCATCTTTTGGCCGATTCGCTTTTTTATGATATTCTCGAGTCCGACAAAAGTCCCGCCGCATATAAACAGTATCTGCGTGGTGTCAAGTTGAATGTAGGACTGCTCCGGGTGCTTTCTGCCGCCCTGGGGCGGTATGTTTGCGATTGTCCCTTCGAGCATCTTCAATAATGCCTGCTGGACTCCTTCTCCGGAGACGTCGCGGGTAATGGAAACATTCTGATAAGTTTTTCCGATTTTATCTATTTCGTCGATATAGACTATCCCTCGCTGAGCAGCCTCTATGTCGTAATCGGCGATCTGGACCAGTCTCAGAAGGAAGTTCTCCACGTCCTCGCCGACGTAGCCGGCTTCGGTAACGGTGGTTGCGTCGCAAATCGCGAATGGAACCTTCAGTTGCTGTGCGAGGGTACGGGCCAGCAGGGTTTTGCCTGAGCCGGTCGGGCCTATCAGCAGGACATTGGACTTATCCAGCTCGACTTCGTCGGAATCGTCACTGGCGCTGTAAAGTAGGCGCTTGTAGTGGTTGTGCACCGCCACCGAGAGGTATTTCTTTGCGTGCTCCTGGCCTATCACGTACTGGTCGAGATATCCCTTAACCTGTTTTGGCCTGGGGATTTCCTTCATACTCAGCGAAGGACCTTTGGAACGCTTGCGGTTCTGCTGAATAATATCGTGGCACAAATCGACACACTCGGGGCAGATAAAGACGTGGTTGGGGCCTTCTATGAAGGTATCGGTCTGGCTCGACGACCGGCCGCAAAAACTGCAGATGGTCCTGGTTCTGCTGCCGCCTGATTTCTTAGCCATTGTTAGCTTCCCAAATCCTGCCTGTAATACACAAGTTCTCTTCCGGGCCTTCTATATTGTACCCGTGCCGAGTCCTTCAGACAAGTTATTTATCGGCATCTGAACACAGGCCCTTGCACTGTTCCGCCTGCACGCCAGAAAAAAGAGGGAGGTTCTTGGTTCAAAATTAGCCTGTGGCCCCTGGTGCAGGGCTCGGGTCAGGGGGAGTTGGCGGCCTGGGTGTCGGCGTCTCAGGTTTTCGCATTGTCCCTGGCGAATTCTGCACCTCGCTGCAGGGCTTTCGTGTTGAGCGGTATTGTCTTGTGATAGCGTTTGGCAAGCACATCGGCAAGGCATTGGGCAGCGGCATCCGGGCTGAGAATCTGCTTTTTTTGCAGGTATGCGCCCAGCGCCACCATATTGGCGGCCTTGAGATTGCCCAGGTCGACAGCCGAGTCGCTGGCGGGCACGCGTAATACATCGATAGAACGGTTCAATTCCGGCTCTTCATCGACCAAAGAGCTGTTTATTATCAGCAGGCCGCCGTCTTTGATGCGGGGTGCGAATTTATCGAGCGATGCCTTGTTCATTGCGATAACCGAGCTTGGATTGGCTACCAGAGGGCAGGCGATTTCAGCCTCTGCGATAACGACCATGCAATTGGCGGTTCCCCCACGGACCTCGGCGCCGTAAGAGGGCATATAAGTCACTTCTTTGCCGGCCTTCATTGCCGTCTGGGCAAGTAGTCTTCCGGCCAGCAGGACCCCCTGGCCGCCAAAGCCGGCTATTATTACTTCTTCAAAGGAACCGTCGTTTGCGCTTTGCGGTTCGGACATTGTGCCTTTCAGCCTTTCAACCGACCAAGAGGAAAGACCTTGGTCATTTCTTTTTCTATCCACTCCATTGCCTTAACAGGCGTCATTCGCCAGTACGTCGGGCACGGCGAAAGCAGCTCCACAAACGCCAGGCCCTGCACGCCGTCAAGCTGGAGCTGGAAGGCGTGCTTGACGGCCTTTTTTGCCCTGCGAACCTGCGCCGGGTTGTAGACCGAGCAGCGTTCGACATAAACGGCTCCGGGAAGTATAGCCAGCAGTTCCGACACTTGCAGCGGATAGCCTTCGCCGACCGCTTGCCGTCCCCGCTGGGTAGTTGCGGTAACCTGGTCGAGCACGGTTGTAGGCGCCATTTGCCCGCCGGTCATTCCAAAAACCGCATTGTTGATGAAAATCACGGTTATTTGCTCACCCCTGTGGGCAGCGTGGATAATCTCTCCTGTTCCGATGGCCGCCAGGTCGCCGTCGCCCTGGTAGGAAAAAATCACTTTATCGGGATTTGTCCTTTTCATACCGGTTGCGACGGCCGGTGCTCTGCCGTGTGCGACCTCGACCATATCGACGTCAAGGTAGTCGTACGCCAGGACGGCGCATCCCACCGGGGCTATACCGATGGTCCTGCCGTGTATATCCAGCTCGTCAATCGTCTCGGCTATCAATCGGTGCGCGATGCCGTGTCCGCATCCGGGACAATAATGTGTCGGGCAGTCTTTCAAAGTAGGCGTTCGCGCAAATACAGTTTTCATATCGCTAACTTCCGGCGCAGGCTGCTGTTTTCGGGTATCGTCAACTGTCTTATCTTTTCCAAAATCTGTTGAACGGTCGG